>OJFL01000185.1_pt1 | contig 35128 bp, 31 predicted proteins | sample 1594131 | NCBI WGS metagenome assembly OJFL01 (sample SAMN05416782, study PRJEB24817) | seawater metagenome | isolation source: Sea water | place: Canada:Atlantic | collected 2013-07 | reverse complement strand
CACCGGTACAGGTTCTGTCATTGGTGGTCCCTGTAATTACAGGGATATAGATACTTGTACTGGCTGAAATATTGAGCGGTGGATCTCCGGGCATACCTCCATATTCTACAATATAGCCTTTGGGTTGATAATCTCCATTTGGAGCTCCTTCATTAGTTAAATCATTCCAAGACCCAGGTATACCTACATTATTTGATGTAATATGAGCATAATCTTCATCTCCTGATTGATTGGGTTCATTAGTGTTCCAATTGCTATATAAACCACCTGCGGGTCCACCAGTAAAATTTCCATTCCAAAAATTAGTTCCAGCTTCTGGACCTGTGACCCAATTCCAAACACCCTCAGTTCCTTCATCACTTGCACCAATCCAACCAGTACCTGATATTTGTTCTGCAGAGATAATATTTTCTTCTTCTGAAAAAATGGTGACTAGGTAGCCTTGTAAACCAAAATAAGTTGATGATTCAGCTAAATTTTTTGCCTCAGACCATGTGATGCCAATATTTTCCTCATACACATAAAAATGTTCAGTAGAGGGTAGATAATTTCCATCTCCAATAGTTAAAGAAAAAAACTTTTCCCCACTAATATTTGCATCAGTGCTGCTAAAAACAATCTCTCTTACTGCTGTTTGAAGGTCCTCGTACAGTATTTGAGTAGCAGGTGCATTTGGTTCTAAAATAAGCTTTCCTTCTATAGCATTCCATGTGGTAGAAATCGTAGGGTGTGTACCTGTTAGTTCTAAAAGATCATCTGAAATTGAGTATCCTGAGGATATTTGAACCGTGAAAAAGTCTAATCCAGTATCATCAGGATCTGTAATTGTAAAGTTTTCTGCAATTTTAATTTCAGTTAAAGGACAATACGCTTCCCTTGAATTTGCAGAAAGAACAGGAGGCTCATTTTGAGCACAATTCACTTCATCAGTAAACGTTAGATTGAATTCTCCTTCAGCAAAACATGTGGATTCATTGCTATTTATTATCCTGAAAAAAATGGTTTCAAGAGGTGAAGTGCATAGATAGTTTTGAGGAGTTGTAATGAGATTAGTAAATGTGTTTTCAGTAGAATAAATGACTTCAAATAGGGTTGAATCTTGAGCCCCTAAGATTAGACTGGTTTGTGGTGTTAAATCAAATAATTCTATGCCATTACCATCAAAATCACAAGTTTCCATATCGGATGGAGTGGTTGCAACTGAAGGAGTTGGGGAGATGGTTATCGTGATAGGAGTAACCGTATAGTTACTATCTTCTGAAACCTCCTCTGTTCTGATGAAAATAGGTTGTTCTCCAGGGACCGTATTTACCCATGGGTTTGGTAATGGATTGTCATTATTATCTGCATCCAATTGGCTAATATAAGCTGAAGATGAAAAGGCAATTGCTTCACTAAAACCTGCAGAACCAAACCAAGCACCGTGTGTGTAATCATTTAAAAGTATGGTCTCAAAAGAGGGTGGTGATGTTGCTAAATTTATTTTATAAATCTCGTCTTCTGTTATCCCGTATAAAATCCCTTGTTCACTAGCTAAACCAAAAGTGTTAAATTTCAAAGGCCCTAATACTTCATGTGAAATATAATTTACATCATCATCTATGGTTACCTTTAATAAAACATCTTCATTAAATTTCCATGCGATATACATGAAATTCCCAAAAATAACAAAATCACCACCTGCAGTACCTGAATTAAAATCATGCCATATGTATGGAGTAGCACCAGGTTCTGGGTTTAACCTGTATACAGCAGTAGACGATGCTGATGAAGAACCAAGCGCATTAAAGTAAAGATTATCTTGGGTGTCAAAAGATAAAGAATTACCCCCCAAATCTAAAACAGAAGTTAAATTACATGTGGTAGTTGCTATGTTTGCCTTTTTAATAGAATTAAATTCTGTTGTAAAAAACTCATTATTTGCGTTCATCGCAACATCATAGGTGTTTTCAGACAATTCACAAATTATAGTTGTAATTGGATTTAGAAGAATATTATCAATTTGTAATATTTTATCTTCTGAGGTTCCGATAAGAAGTTTAGGATCATCTACCTGTAAATCTCCAGATACAGCTACTTGTACTTCATCTAATATGGTGGTTAGATCTATGGTCATAATGCCGTCACCGTCATCATCACAGAAATTATAATTAAAATCAGTATTAATTAAAGTTGATACTACTATATTATTATTTGTATTGATATTTCTTATGGGATATTTTTTCTTCGAATCTTCAAGGGTTTGAGAGAAAGATGAGAAAGATGATAATAACAAGAGAAAAAAGATCCTATGAAAAGATTTGGTATTCATGAAATGGATTTTTATAGCTTTTTTTTAAAAATAAGTTGTAAATATAACGTAAGATTTATTGAATCATTGTTATTACTTTTGTTAAAAATAAAAATTTATGGCAAATAATATAGTAACAACCGTTTGGAAAGAAAATATGGTATTTGAATCAGACAATCCCAGTGGTGAAACTCTTTTTATGGATGCTCCTGACGAAGGAATTGAAAACAAAGGATTACGCCCAAAAGCATTAATGCTATCTTCTTTAGCAGGATGCTCAGGTTTGGATGTCGTGTCATTATTGAAAAAAATGAGAGCCGAGGTAGACGATTTTAAAATGGTTGTTCATGGAGAACTTACAGAAGAGCACCCAAGATATTATCACAAAGTAGTTATAGCATACCATTTTTATGGAAGTGATTTACAAGAAGATAAAATTAATAAAGCTGTTAAATTATCTGTAGATCAATACTGTGGTGTGATGGAAATGTTTCGTCAATTTGCAGAAGTAACCACAGAAGTGTATCTTCATAAGCAATAAAAATTGCAATGCGTTGGACTTTAAAAACAGCACCTAATTTATCCTTAGTTGATGAACTATCTAAGGTTCTCTCTATTGATAAAGTATTGTCTTCGCTTTTAATTCAAAGAGGCATACATACTTTTGAGCAAGCAAAAAAATTTTTTCGCCCTTCATTAGATGATCTTCATGACCCTTTCTTGTTAAAAGATATGGATGTTGCTGTTTCTAGAATCGAAAAAGCAATTACCAACAATGAAAATATTCTTATATATGGAGATTATGATGTAGACGGAACAACAGCTGTTTCTTTAGTTTCCTCTTATTTAAAAACAATCACAAATGACATCGCTACCTACATCCCAGATAGGTATAATGAAGGGTACGGAATCTCAACCCAAGGAATTGATTTTGCAGCTGATCATAATTTTTCGCTTATTATAGCGCTAGACTGTGGAATCAAAGCTCTAGATAAAGTTAAATACGCTTCACAAAAAAATATTGATTTTATTATTTGTGATCATCATAAACCCGGAGATAAAATACCAAAGGCGGTAGCAGTTTTAAACCCAAAAAGAAAGGATTGCTCCTATCCTTTCGATGAGTTGTGTGGCTGTGGAGTAGGTTTTAAATTAATTCAAGCCTTAGCTTCAAAAAGAGGGCAAACTCTAGAAGATTTAACAACCTACTTAGATTTAGTTGCCACAGCGATTGCAGCAGATATAGTACCTGTAACCGGTGAAAATAGAATACTTACCTATTTTGGGCTACAGGTAATTAATTCGAATCCAAGAAATGGAATTAAGGCAATTATTCAGGGAGTAAAAAAAAATATACTAACCATTACTGATGTTGTTTTTATTATTGCTCCAAGAATTAATGCTGCTGGAAGAATGAAACACGGAAATTATGCCGTAGAACTATTAACTGAAATGGATTATGAGACAGCAATAAGTTTTGCTGCTTCAATTGAAAAATTCAATATAGAAAGAAAAGAAATCGATAAAAAAATTACCTATGAAGCTTTACAACAAATTGAGGCTGCTGATGAAAAAGAAAAATTTTCAACGGTTGTTTATTCTGAAGATTGGCATAAAGGTGTTATTGGCATTGTGGCTTCTAGACTCATAGAGTCTTATTACAGGCCTACTTTAGTTTTTACAAAAAGTGGTGAAAAACTCGCAGCCTCAGCCAGATCTGTAAAAGGTTTTGATGTTTATGAAGCCCTTGAACAATGCTCAGAACATCTAGAACAATTTGGAGGTCATAAGTATGCTGCCGGTTTAACATTAAGCCCTGATCAGTATATTCCTTTTAAAGAAAAATTTGAAGCAGTGGTTAAAAAAACTATAGATAAAGAATTATTAATCCCTGAGATTGCCATTGATTCCCCTCTAGAATTGTCAGATATTACTCCAAAATTTTTTAGAATACTCAAGCAAATGGGGCCTTTTGGTCCAAAAAATATGAAACCTGTATTTACCACAAATGCTGTTAGAGACAATGGGTATGGTAAAAGGGTTGGAGCCGATAAAAGCCATTTAAAATTAAATATTATTAACGGAGCTGATCAAAAAACATATAATGCTATAGGTTTTGGCCTTGGTGATAAAATAACATCTACTCAAAATGATTTTGATATTGCCTATAATTTAGATGAAAATGAGTGGAACGGAAATACTTCAATTCAACTTTTATTAAAAGACATCAAATAAAACTGTTTTAATTTCATTTTAAAAACTTAACCTATAACTTCATTTACCGTTTTAAAGATTAAGTCATATTCATAGCCTTTCCGTAAAAGAAAGTCTTGTAACTTTTTTTTACGCTTATAAATATTCTTTTCTGTTATGCTATTATTTCTAGAATCAGTTATTCTATAAATAGTTTGTAAATACTCTTCCTCCTCAATTTCTTTTAAGGCAGTCTTTATGTTATAGGCAGAAATATTTTTACTTTTTAACGCTCTAGTTATTCGTTGTTTGCCCCAATTTTTAATTCTAAACTTTCCTCGAGCAAAACTTTTAGAAAAACGTTCTTCATTTAAAAAATTATGCTGCATCAAATAGAGTAAAATCTTTTCTTGGGCTTCAGGTATTAGTTGATGCTCATTCATTTTCCGCTCTACTTCTTGATGACAACGATCTTGGTATACGCAGTAATACTCCATTTTTTTTTGAAGTTCATTAACTGTGTACGATTTTTTTTTCTGCATCATGATTTTCGAAAATACAAAAAGAGGATGAAACCTACAGGGTTGCATCCTCTTTATGTGATGTTCTAAGAATTATTTAGTGTTCTTATGTGGTTTTTAACAAACCTTTCATCCTCATTTTAAATTTAGTGACAAGGTAAAATAAAATTGGAACCACAATTAGTGTTAAAAATGTTGCTATTAATAGACCGTAAATAACTGTTTTAGCTAGTGGACCCCAAAAAACAACATTATCTCCTCCTTTGTAAATATTTGCATCAAAATTTGAAAATAATGTGAAAAAATTAATGTTTAATCCAATAGCTAGAGGTATTAGCCCTAAAATGGTAGTAATTGCTGTTAGTAAAACTGGTCGTAAACGTGCTTTCCCTGCTTTTACAACCGTTTCAAATAAACTTTCTAAAGGCAAATAGTCTTTTTCAGAGACTCCATCTTGTAATTTTCTCCTACTTATTAATAATTCAGCATAATCTAATAATACAACTCCATTATTAACTACAATTCCAGCGAGGGCAATAATTCCAACCATAGTCATCATGATAACAAAAGGTGCTCCAGAAATTACCAAACCACCAAAAACACCAATTAAACTTAAAAAGATTGCTAACATGATAATCCCTGGTTTTGAAACTGAATTAAATTGAATAATTAAGATGAAGAAAATTAATAATAAGCCTGTTATAAACGCACCAACTAAAAAGTTCATTTGTTTTTTCTCTTCTTCTATTTGACCTGTGTAATCTATTTTTACTCCTTTAGGAAAATCATTGAAGTTTTTCATTGAATTTTCAATTCTAGCGACTACAGCACCAGCATCTGTTTCCCCTGGTGATAATGCAGAATAAACAGTGACCACTCTCTTTGTGTTTTTATGTTTGATAGCACTAAACCCAGAACTATTCATTTGAGAGGCAACAACAGAAACTGGAATCTCTTTAATTTTACCAGTTGCTTGATCTCTGAATGTTATTTTTTGATTAAAAACTGCACTTTTATTATATCTATCATCTTTATTAAAACGAACATAGATATCATAATCTTCTCCTTTTTCTTTATATATTCCTGCTTTGTTACCAAAAATAGCAGCCCTTAGTTGTTGACCAACTTGACCCGTAGAAACCCCAAGTTCACCTGCTTTTTTCCTGTCTACTAACACCTGCATTCCAGGCTTAGATTTATTTACATCAATTTTTAACTCGTCTACTCCAGGAATGCTTTGAGTATTTAAATAGTCTCGCATTCTTTGTGCAGTTAAAATCAATTGTTCATAGTCTTCTCCATTAAGTTCAATATTAATCGGAGATCCAGCAGGGGGACCATTTGCATCTTTCTCTACAGAAATTAACACTCCAGGATATATTCCAACTAATGCAGCTTGAACCTTTTGTCGTAACAATTCACTGTCCTCACCTCTTCTATATTTAAACTCACGCATGGAAGCTGTAATTTTTCCTTTATGTGGCATTTCTGCAGAAGAACCTCCGTCTTTTTCTGGATTCCCAGCCCCTTCACCAACTTGAGAAACAGTACTTTCTACTAAGAAATTGTAACCCTCATCTGTGTAGATCTTATTATTTAAGACCTCAAAAACTTTTTGCTCAATCTCTGTAGTAATGTCATTTGTTTTTTCAATATCAGTACCTTGAGGATACTCTATGTAGACGATAATTTGATTGGGCTTATTGTCTGGGAAAAACTCAACTTTAGTTCTTTCCTCCTTCAAAGACCATCCAAAACCACTAAAGGCAACAATTAATAATATAAAAGTTACTACAACTAATACATAGGGTTTCCAACCATTTAAGGCCCTTTTTAATTGTCTTTCGTACCAATTTTCTAGAGCTACCAGTGTGTATTTTTGAAAATAATTTGCCGCTTTTCTCAATACAAATCTATATACCCAGAACATAATAGCAACAAATATGATTAAAGTTCCTAGTGCACTGTGTTTCCCTTCAAAGAAGAATAGTAGCAGACCAAAAATTAACATTATACCGGTAAGCTTCACAATATTTTTTAATGGCATATCTTTATCTTCAATACTCATAAATTGTGATACTAAAACCGAATTAAAGAAAATTGCAACAAATAATGATGAGCCCAAAACAATAGATAATGTTATTGGTAAAATCACCATAAACTGACCCATAATTCCTGGCCAAAGCCCCAAAGGAATAAAAGCGGCAACAGTTGTAGCAGTTGAAATAATAATAGGAAAAGCAATTTCTCCAATTCCTTTCTTTGCAGCATCAATTCTGCTCATTCCTTCTTCATCCATTAATCGATATACATTCTCTACAACTACAATCCCATTATCTACCAACATTCCAAGCCCCATAATTAACCCAAACAATACCATGGTATTGAGTGTATACCCCAGAGCTCCTAGTATCATCAAAGACATGAACATAGACATTGGTATTGCAAAACCAACAAAAATTGCGTTCTTAAATCCTAGGAAAAACATAAGAACAATCACAACTAAAATAACTCCAAAAATGATATTATTAACCAAGTCATCTACCTGCCCAATTGTTTTAGGGGATTGATCATTTGTAATGTTAACTTCTAAATCTTTAGGGAAATTATTTTTCTTTGCTTGAACTACAATTTCTCCAACTTTATCTGCTGCAGTAACCATATTCTCACCCCCTCTTTTTTTCACGTCTAACATCACAACTGCAGCACCTTTTTCTCTCGCATATGTTGTTTTGTCTTTATCTTTAAAAGAAATTTCAGCAACATCCTTCAAATAAATTGAATTTCCGTTTTCAGATTTAATGACAAAGTCAAGAAGGTCATTTGGCGATTTAATTTCACCAATAACCCTGAGGGTTCTTCTTTGCTGACTGGTAATAAAATTACCTGCAGACATGGTCACGTTTCCTCGATTAATAGCGTTTGTAATGTCCTCAAAACTAACTTTAGCTGACATCATTTTATAAATATCTACGGCTACTTCAATTTCTTTATCTTGAGCTCCACGAATATCTACTTTCTTAATTTCAGAAAGATCTTCTATTTCATCTTGCAAATACTCTCCAAATTCTTTTAATTTAGAAACAGGATAATTCCCAGAAATATTAATATTTAAAATAGGAACTTCCTCAGACATGCTTAATTCAAAAACGTTGGGTGTTACTTTTGCCCCATTAAATGTAGGCCAATCCTCACCTGCCGTCTCTTGATCTATTTCATCTTTAACCTTTTGCTTTGCTTTATCTACCTCTATGTTCTCATCAAACTCTACAGTAATTATAGAATAATCTTCTTGTGATGTAGACGTAATTTCTATAACATTACTTACCGATTTTAATTTGTCTTCTAGAGGTGTTGTAATCAATTTCTCAATATCCTCTGCGGTATTACCAGGATATACAGAACTAATGTAAATTTTTGTTTCACTTATTTCTGGAAAATTTTCTCTTGGCATTGCAAAATATGACGATATCCCTAGATAGAGAAATAGAAACATTAATACATAAATAGTGGTTTTATTATTTATTGCCCAGGACGAAAGCTTAAACTCTTTGTCTATTTTTTTTTTGATTTTGGCCATTGTTAATTAGTTTTTATTGATCACTTTTACAACCTGTCCATTATTTACACTTCGCGCACCCTCCATTATGATTTCTGTATCTGGAGTGAGGTTTTTTGTTACTTCAATAAAATCTCCTTGAGTTTTTCCGGTTTCGATCACTAATCTTTCTGCAATCCCTAAATTGTTTTCTTTTTTGTCTTTTACAACATAAATAAATTGTTGGCCTTTTGAGTTTTCTGAAATAATTGATTGTGGTATTAGAATTGCATTTTTATTAGTGTAGTCGTTTAATTTTAATTTGGCCGTTAAATTTGGCTTTACATCTAAGTCTTGGTTAGGTATCCCAACTTCTATTTTAAAAGATCTGTTAGTTGGATTTATAAAGTTTCCAACTTGTCTAATTTTAGAACTAACTGTTTTTCCTAGTATTGGAAAATTAACCTCTACCATTTTATTGTTCGTGATGCTTGTTATGTAATTTTCTGGAACATCTGTTTCTATATACATCTTAGAAAGATTTATAATTCTAAACAGTTCTGATCCTTGACCAGGAGCAACGACAGTTCCCTTTTCTTTAAAAACATCATCTACAATTCCTGAAAAAGGAGCATTAATTGTAAATTTTGACAATTGTTGCCTTAATTGGTTTGTAACATTTTTTTGAGAATTATAGGAGGTCTTTGCTTGTAAGAACTGTATTTCAGATCCGATTTTCTCACTCCACAGTCTTTTTTGACGCTCAAAAGTAGTTTTTGCTAATTGTTCGTTCGCTTCAGACAACAATACTTGTTGGGCTAATCCTCCATCATCAATTATGGCTAAAAGTTCATCTTTCTTTACTTGCTGTCCCTCTTTTACAAATACCTTTTTTAAAATACCAGGCACTTCTGGATATACCAAAACATTTTGTTTTGTTTGAACATTTCCTTGTAATTCTATAAAATGGGTAAACACCTCTTCTTGTGCTTTAAACGTTGTAATTAGAGGCGTATTTTTGTCTTTATTTAGACTGTTTAACTTTCTATTTAATTTATTCAGATTGGCAGTTAACTCCTGTAACTCTGAATCAATTTTTATTTTTTTTAATGTAATTTGATCAACATTATTTGTAGCTAAAACCTCCACTAGTGAAAGTTCTTTTTTATTGCTACATGCATTTAATACGATAGCCGCAAAGAATAATAAGTATATATTTTTCATAATATTTTTATTTAATTGGAATATTTAATGCAGTTTCTAAAGCTGCTTTTTTGGCAATCACTTCTAACATAGATTGCACATAATTTTGTTGTTGAGTGAATAGTTGATTTTGAGCTTGTAATAAATCAAAACTTGAAGAAATTCCTTCAAAAAACTTGGTTCTTTGTTTTCTTTCAATACGTTCAGATAAATCAACATTTTTTTTCGCTGTATTATAATTTTCAATACTTAATTGGTATTCATTTTTTGATTTTTCAGCCAATAAACTGAGTCGTTGTTTGGTTTCTGTCAATCTAATGTCTGCGGTTTCTAGAGCAATTCTAGCTTGGGATGTTTTAGCTTTTCTGCCTAAACTACTAAAAATAGGAACGCTTAAACTCACTCCCATTAGTGATGAGTCAAACCATTGTTGGTTGCCTCTAAAAAAAGTAAATGTATCTGAAAAGCCTTGCTTTCCATAGTTAACAAAAGCTGATAAACTTGGCAAAGCTTTACTTTTTTCTAATTGCATCATGAGCCTTTTTGACTCTCTGTCATTTTCAGCGATTTTAAAATCGATATGTTTAGATAAATCAAATGATTTAGAAATAAGTCCCAAATTAATATTGGTTTCTGCTAAATCATCCAAACTATCTGATAATTCTACAGAAGTATCTATAGGAACTCCTATCGAAAGGTTTAGCATCTGATACGCTATTCCTTTCATTCTTTGCAAATTATACAACTGGTTTTTTAAGGTTCCAAAAGTAATTTCTAATTGCTCAACATCTTCTTGTTCATTAAAACCATTTTCATAAATCTTTTTTGCATCATGAAGGTTTTTCTCTATAATTTTTAGATTTCCTTGAAGAATAGTAATGCTTTTTTCTGCTACTAAAACACTGCCATACGCGTTAACAACAGCTTCCCTTGTTAAAATTTCAGTTTTCTCATTGGCCTGTTCCGAAATTTTTAAATAAGCTCTAGAAGCCTGGAGACCAACTAAGTAAGATCCATCAAATAATAATTGTGTTAGGGTTACAGATGCGTTTATATTTTGTTGAGTTCCAAAAACAACTGGGATAAATCCTTGAGGAAGACTAGGATCTCTATTCGATTGGATATCAAAATAATCTTCAACAGTCTGAACAACAGAAGCAGTATTATCAAAAGCAGCCGCAGGTAACAAAGAAACAGGTTGTTTTATAAAATTTTGATAATTAACAGCTGCATCTATTTGTGGTAAGCCAGTAGCAGTTGTTTCCCAAACTATTTCTTTGGCTGATAAAACATTATTTTTTGAAGCTTTTGTGTTGTAACTATTCTCTAATGCCATATCAATTGCCTCCTTAAGAGATAGCGATGTCTTTATTTTTTGGGCAAAAACTGAATGGCCAAAAAATAGGGTTAGGATAAGTATTAAATACTTTTTCATTAATTAATTTTATAATTGTTTTTCTAATTCTTTTATTCCTTTATCTGTAGATATTCCACGTAAATGATACTCTAAATGATTGGTGGTTAATGTATTCATCGAATTATTTTCTAATGGGAACAAGTCTTTATCTTTAATACCTACCATACCATGAAAATAAATTCTTGCTGTAAAGTCGATATCTATAGTAGCTCTGAATAATTTTTGTTGGATTCCTTTAGCAAGATTTTCTTTAATCAACTCTTGCATTACTTTAAATTGTTTTTGCTTTAGCGTCTTATAAATTTTAGGATAATATTTCTGAAGCTGATACTGAGGAGAGGATTTTTCATCTTTCAAATGCTTCATTACAAATCTTTTTATTTCAAATAATTCAATAATCGGATTTTGCTCTTGAGCATGTATAAGATCTACTCCTTTTTTAACAATATCAAATATGTGAAGTGTAACGGTTTTTACTAGTTCCGTTTTATTACTAAAATGAGCATAAATTGTTTTTTTTGAAATTCCTGAATTATTAGCAATATCATCCATAGTAATGCTCTTAAATCCAATATTTAAGAACATTTCTGTTGCGTTATGTAATATTTTTTCTTTCATAATTAAACTCTTGCAAATTTACATTGGAAACTTTAGAAACAATAATAGTTTCCAAAGTTTAATGATTTTTTAACATTCTTAACATTAAAATAAATCTTTAATCTTATTTTTGTTGAAACTTTTATCAACTTTGGATTTAACATCATACCAAGAGAAATTTCAAAAATACCTTGACAAAAAAGAGTGGGTCAGAGAGCCTAAAAACCTCTATGAGCCAATCAACTATATTATACAGCTATCAGGTAAACGTATTCGACCAATTTTAACTTTAATGGCTGCTGATATTTTATCCAGTGATTATAAGAAAGCATTTCCTGCGGCTTTAGCAGTTGAAGTTTTTCATAATTTTACCCTTGTGCATGACGACATTATGGATGATGCACCATTAAGGAGAGGAAAAAAAACAGTTCACGAAAAATGGGATTTAAACAGAGGAATACTTTCTGGTGATGCCATGTTAATATTAGCTTATCAATATTTTGAAAGTTATCCTCCTAATATATTTCAAAAATTAGCAGTTCTATTTAGTAAAACTGCTTTGGAAGTTTGTGATGGACAACAATTAGATATAGATTTTGAAACCAGAAATGATGTAACCATAGAAGAGTATATCAATATGATTCGTTTAAAAACATCTGTTTTGGTAGCAGCTGCATTAAAAATGGGGGCTATTGTTGCAGAATCCTCAGATAAAAATGCAGATTTATTATATGAGTACGGAATAAATCTGGGTTTAGCTTTCCAGTTACAAGATGATTACCTAGACACTTTTGGAGATCCAGAAACATTTGGTAAACAAATAGGTGGTGATATTATTGAAAATAAAAAAACATATTTATACTTAAAAGCAATGGAATTGTCTGAAGCTCATGACAGGCAAAAGCTAGAGTTTTTTTACAAACAAAAATTAGAGGATAATTCTATTAAAATTGATGAAGTAAAGCGAATTTTTGAACAATGTGATATCCCTACATTAATCCAAAAATTAATTCATGAATACACTGAAACCGCTTTTGATATTCTAAAAAACATGAATATCAGTGAATTAAATAGACAAAAACTTAAAGATTTTGGATCTTTTTTAATGGCAAGAGATAAATAAATTTTTTATTTTTTTGACAATTAAAATTATTTAAAAGTGTTACATTTGTCGACTGTAATTAGGACCCATAGCTCAGCTGGTTAGAGCACCTGACTCATAATCAGGGGGTCCAAGGTTCGAGCCCTTGTGGGTCCACACGTTACTTAAAGCTCTACAGAAATGTAGGGCTTTTTTTATGGGTTAACAATGAAGCTACAAGTTCTTACTGAAAACAAGGGGTACAATAATCCTAATGAAAAGATTAATTAATTTTTTAGTATTCTTTGTGTTGTGAGTTTAACACCATCAGAAAGTTGTAGGATGTATACTCCTTTTTCTAATTGGCTAATATCTATGTGATTTGTAATAGCCTTGTTCATCACTTGTTTACCTAGTATATCATAAACAACTACTTTTAATTGCGTATAATTTCCGTCTATGTATACCATATCTGATGAAGGGTTTGGATAGATTGAAATGTCTAATTGGTTTTGGTCATCTACTCCAGCAGCTGAACCATCTGCTATTAACTTAAATAGCCAACTATCTTGATTTCCGATAAGCTCTCCTACATCATAACCTGAAGATTGAGTAAAAGCATTATTATATATTGCTTCAGAGTTATAAATCGAATAGTAGACTCCATCATTTTTTTCTCCGCCATATAATTGATTCCATTGAATTTCTCCATCAAAATTAGTTGCAAATACCCAAATGTCATTTTGGTTTTCATTTGAGAGAGGGTTTTCAAATTTACCGTTTTCTTCAGCAGTTACGTCTCCTTGACTTGAGAATCCACCGCCAACTCCTAGAAAATTCCATCTATTTAAATTTGTTGTATAAATAATTTGATCATTAGAAATCCCCATCGAATTAAAAATTTGATTATTAAAACCACCATATGTTTTTTCCCATATTACACTTCCTTCCAAATCAAATTTTACACTGAATATGTCTTGGTTATAAACATTATCATATGTCGGATGAAAATCATAATTATTATAAGAGCTCCCGCTAACTATTATGAAAGAATTACCATTATAAATATCAAAAAATTGTCCGTTTTGCTGCTGATACCAACTAGGGTTAAGTAATTTATTCCATATTAAATCTCCATTAGTACTCAATTTCATTATCCAATTTGATTTAAAAGGTTCATCTCCCATATCGATCCCATCGCCATATTGATCTGCGAAGATGCCATCATATGATAGAGATTTACCACAAAGGTAAATTTCATCATTAATAGAAGTTACCGCATTTATATAATCATTCCTGTTACCATTAATAACATTCTCCCATAGAATTTGAGCATTTAAATCGAATTTTGAAAGAAACACATCGTTATTATTATTCCCTGTATTAATATTTCCTTTTATTAAAAAATTATTATCATTTAATTTAAAAATTTTAGGAGTTGCAAAATCAGTGTTTTCAAAAGAAATTGATGTTGTTTCTAAAATTGAATAATCGGTCATATTCAATTTATTTATATTCAGATTTGTAGCATCAATAAACAATAAATCTCCAGAATTATAAATAAGAATACTAGTTTGAATATTAGATAATGTGTTTTCAAGTATTAATCCGTCAGAATTATATCTGTATAGTAGGGATGAATTGGTTTGTTCTCCCGTATTAGAGTCAAAACCACTTTTATTTATAGCAAAAATATAATTAGACGATTCATCAATTTCAACTGCCTCTATGATAGAAAAGTAATCATCAAAAGAATTTGATAAAATTTCAGAAAATAATAAGGTACCATAGTTTTTATCAAACACTTTTAGATCTGACTGATTAAAATTATTGCCAAAAGTGGTCTCTATAGATACTAATTGGTTACCAATTTCAATTAAACCAGACGGATTAGATTGCATTTCTTCAATACCTGAATTAATTTCAAAACTTATATTGTGTTGTGCATAAGATGCAGTAGAAAATGTAACTGCTAAAATTAGAAGAATTTTCTTCATAGTAACTTATTTTAGGTTGAATTACAAATATAATAAAAAGAGTCTAGCATCATTAAATACCAGATTCTATTATGTAAATACCTCTATACTTCTGAAGGGGTTGTTTATTTCTTTAGTATTCTTTGTGTGGTGAGTTTAACACGATTAGAGACTTACAAGACTCTTTAAAATTGATTCAAAAAATAGTCTGTAGTTAATCAAATATTTTAATTTTAAGATAATTACCAGGGATACCACCTGCTTGTTCAATAATTAAAACTGTTTTATTCTTTTGCAAACTCCATAATATAGTATTTTGATACTCACCAGAAAAAACCGGCACTAAGTTAGACATAACCCAATCATTTGACTGAAATTCATATTCTGCTATATAAGCAGTCCTTTCTCGATAATTACCCACACCATTATCTTTTTCATTAAAAAAAACTGCAAGAATTTTAGACCCATCAGGGCTAATATTAAAAGATTTTATTGAAGTATCTAACCTAGTAATAAAGCCTTTAATTTCATTTCCTTTTTGAGTCCATAAATTGGTAGATTCATTATAGCCGAATACACGAATATTACGCTGTGCAACTGTTGGATTCGAACCATTAACAATGTCCAAAACGTCAACAGCAACTGTATTTCCAAGATTATTAATAATATGTTGCATCATCCTTGGGTCGCCAACACCAATATCTATTGGGTCACCTCTATCTAAAAATTGTCCTCCAGAATATTCAGAATAGTATAAAGTACCATCAGTACCGTATGAACCCGAACCAACATATTTTAAATCCTCAGAAGCAGTTGAGAGATATTGGTCTGTAGTCGTTGTATTTATCCATTCATTAGAAGAATTTAATTCAAAAACTATAGTTGAACCATAACTATTCTCGTTATAAAACAAAATGGATTCATTATTAGATATAAATCTTGGTATAAGTCCACTGGAAGAGGATAAATTAATTGATTCAGTAATTACCCAAGTTCCTGAAACTAACTCCCAAATTTCTGTTATGTCTGTTGCTTTTTCCTTACCATATAATTTTGTGCCATCAAAGTTTGGGATAAAATAATATTCTTCACCAGGTGAAGAAACATCTATGGTATTACCAACCTTATTCAAACCAGATGGTGAGATATCGTATACATCAACATTATATAAATTGTCTGAGAATACATCCACATCAAAGGGAGTTGTTATTAATCTCAGTCCGTTATTAGATAAAGAAAAGTTCACAAAATTAGTTCCCGATGGAATAATAATTGAATAAACTTCATCTGAATTTGGGTCACCAGATATAGGGTTATTTACCTGCCCATCCGCACCATCTTGACCATCTACCCCATCATTACCATTACAAATAAATTTTGTTAATGAATCATCAATCTCATCAGTATCTAAAACACCATTAAAATTAGCATCTTCACCAACTTCAATTTTCACACCACCATTAGTACAATTATCTCCTGGTTCTTCAGCAATAGAATTTATTAACGTTTTAATGGCAACCTCTCCATTACATATATAACGAGTTAAACTAGTATCAATTTCATCAGGGTCTAAAATATTGTTGTTGTTTGTATCTATACCTACTTCAATTCTAGTACCTCCTGTATCACAATTAGGTCCTTCAGCCTCTTCACTTGTATTGATAAGACTTTTTACACCTTGCTGGCCGTCATCACCTGGTACTCCAGGTATTCCTTGTGGTCCAGGAGAACCTTGAGGCCCTGTACTTCCTTGAATCCCTTGAGGTCCTTGTGCACCAACTGCTCCAACTGCTCCAACTGCACCAGCTTCACCTTGTGGTCCAGTTTCGCCTTGCGGTCCGGTTTCACCCTGAGGGCCAGGAATATCAGATGCAGGTGAATAATAAGCAAATGGCACATAGGTAAAGGGTTGGTTAGATAATTCCTCAAAATTTGAACAACTACCCTTTATATCTAAATCTACTTTTAAGAATTTGGCATCTGCACTCCATACTATTCCATTAAAACCTGAGGAATATCCTCCTGTTTGGGTAGATGTTCCAATCAGTAGATTCACCATTCCAAAGTTGTCTGTTGTAACCTGTACTTGTTCTTGGTACTCTACAGTACCTGTATTGTCTATAATTCCAAATTGTAAACATATGTTCCTATTGGTTAATGGAGCATAGGGGTTGTCTACTCCTGGAAGTTCTTCTCCATTTGGGTTGTATACAACTGCTTGATAGGTAATTCCACTATTTTGAGAAAAACAGTAATTTGTTACTAGAAGAAATAGAATTAGAATCTTTTTCATAGGTGGTTAATTTAAAGTAATTATGAGATTGAATTGCAATTGGTTATTGTTAAAATTCAACTTTTGGTCTGTGGTGTTAGAGAGACCAAAGTTTTTGGAGTAATGGTAACCTAAACCAACAGCTATATCATTTATTATTTGACATCTGATATCAAATCCTAGCATTGGCTGTGCATAAAACCCTTTGAATTCATCATTTTCTGTTAGGTCATAGGTTTGTCCATTAATTTTTTGCTGACCACTAATGATATGATTTAGATTTAAACCTGCATTTAAACTTAGGCCAAACTTTGAATTGTTATATCCCCATCTGCTACTGTTTTCCTTAAAAACATTAAACTTTAACACCCCTTGAGCACCCAGATAATTGGTGTCCCAAGAATAGTTGTTTACAAAATCACCTCCTGTTGCATTATATTGGTTAAGTGTAACTCCTATAGCTAATCCCAGCTTAGGGTTTATTTTCATAGCATACCCTACCTCGTATGATGCTCCTGAACTATTTTGTACATTAAGATTACTTTCTCCTGAAGAATTGGTAAAGTCATAAGTTGTAAAATTCCTACCTACACTTAAATATGTTTCTTGCCCAAAGGAGACTGAACATACAAGAATAAAAAGTAAACCAGTTAAAATATGTTTCATCGTTTTATAAGTTTAGTATTGAATGTTGAGGTCTTAGATTTGATTTTGATAAAATAAAAACCAGGTGGGTATCTCTTTAAATTAACTACTTTAGTGTTAGCGCTAAAGGTTAACTCACTTGAGTAAATTAACTTCCCAGTAACAGTAAATAAACTAAAGTTTAATTGGTCTTCTCCCAAATAACTAATATTAATTTTTTCTACAAAAGGGTTTGGAAAAACTTTAATGTTTAATGTATTGTGTTGAGGATTTAGAATAATTTGATTCAACAAAGGTTTTTGATACCCTTGGCTAACACCAATTCTTGAATTTTTATATAAACCAATTACAGAAGTTTGTCCAATTGTTTGGGTGGCAAATACACCACTAGAAGTTTGACTTGTAGAACCCATAGCTGATAGCATTTGGTGTTTATGTTGAGACCAAACGGGTTGAAAAAATAAACTAAACAATAAGAATAGTAGTATTCTTGAAGGCATCTTAGAAGGAGTTAGAAGATATAAATATAAGCATTAATTCTTTAGTATTCTTTGTGTAGTGAGTTTAGCACCATCAGAAAGATGCAGGATATAAACTCCTTTATCTAATTGGCTAATATCTATGTGATTTGTGATAGACTTATTCATCACTTGTTTCCCTAGTATATCATAAACCACAGCTTTTAATTGAGAATAATTACCCTCTACATATACGATATCTGATGTAGGATTTGGATAGATTGAAATGTCTAATTGGTTTTGGTCATCTACTCCAGCAGTTGCACAATCTAAACCATCGTCAGTTATTATCCATCCGTAGGTATCTATTAAGTTTTGCCTAGCATCTTCTCCATTACAATAATTTACTCCTATTGCACGCAAAATAACACCAGATATAACATCTTGTTGAGACCAACTATTTAATACACCATCGTAATTATCTGTTGATAGACTTGAGTATGAAAACATTTCTTGCATATTTATCACACTTCTTATATCCCAATTATTTAAAGATTGGTTAAATGACGTTGCGTAAAAGAACATTGATGACATATTAGTTACACTACTCACATCCCAAGAATTTAAGTCTTGATTAAAAACTGATGCGATAGTAAACATTTGAAACATATTAGTAACATTACTAACGTTCCAATTATTTAAAGGTTGGTTAAATGACGTTGCGTTAATAAACATTGATGACATATTAGTTACGTTACTCACATCCCAGTTGCTTATATCTACATTAAAGATATCTCTTCCATCAAAGGCTCTATCCATATCAGTCACTTTACTCACATCCCAATCTGGCATAGCACCATACTCACTATTTGAGCATAATCCATCAACTGGATTAGTAGATAAACAATCGTTTATGGCTTGCTGAAAATTGGCATCTGTAAGTTGAGAATAAGATAAAGTTGAAAATAGAATTGCTAAAATTAGAAGAATTTTCTTAGTCATAAACTTACTTTAGTTTGAATAACAAACATACTAAAAGAAATTATTAATTAATCTCTGATTCATTATATATACAAAACAAACATCTTACAGGAAGAACTTAAAAAATCTATTTTTTTGAAAAAATATGAAAGAATCTAAAACATCATTAGGAGCAGGAATAGGATTAATTGTAGGAATAATAATTGGTAGTGCTGCCAATAATATTGGCTTGTGGATAGCTTTAGGGTTGTGGCTTGATTTATTCTCTAGTTAATATATTATCTATGACTTGTTCTCCATCACCTTTTTGAATAATATTATTGTTATCTATTTTTTCTAAAATATAAGAGGTTGTACTTGATTGTATAGTTATTCCATATAGCCAGGGAATATTCCTTTATTAGTAATATAAGTTCCAACTGAACCGACTAAAGCATTTTTAGGTGAAAGATTCATAAAATTTCGAATTGAATATGTAGAGTTTATACCCGTACAATGTGCTCCTACAAAAAATCTTACACCTGATTCTTCCATCATTTTTGCAGTCCATTCTAACTTATTTTGACTAAGGTTTAATAAGTGAAATCCTCCAATTATTTTATAAATGGGTCTGTTCGGAATAATCTTTTGTACATAATCAAGAGTATTAACTAGTCCTGCGTGCCCACAACCACTTATCAAAACTATTCCATTATCTGTATCAAAAAATAATGACTGGTCTTCTGGAATTGTATCTTCTACTTTATTTCCATTTGAATCAACCATCTTACCTAATTCACTCCAATTTTTTTCATCGTATTTTCTTGGAATTTGACCTGTTGTCCATAAGCCAGGCATTATTTGTGAAGGACTTTGATGAGTTTTAAAATTAATTCCTAATTCCTCAAGAGTGTTCTTATTATTTAAAATATAATGGTCATTTCCTTTAGAATTTGGCCTTGAATAAAAAATTCCTTCTCCAATATGAGCATTTGAAAAAGAAGTCGGATGATTTAATTTTAAATTTATTAAACCACCTGTATGGTCTTTATGATTGTGACTTAAAAAAACATTATCAATATTATCAAGGTTTATCTTTAATTCTTTTGCATTCTGAATTACTGTTTTTTCTCTTGAACCAGTATCGAATAAAATTCTTTGTCCATCTGCTTCAATAATTGCTGAAAAACCCCATTCACCAATGTGAGTGTCAGACAACATAGTAGAAAGTATAGTAATTTTAAAATCTTTTATTTTAGAGTTCTGCCCAAAACTCAAAAGTGGAATAAACAGTAATAGTAGAATTAGTTTTTTCATAATACCTTATTTTAATTCAATAACAAAAATACAAAAAGAAATTATGGATTAATCTCTGATTCATTATATTTACGAAACAGAAATCTTACAGAAGAACTTAAAAAATCTATCTTTTTGAAAAAATATGTAATTAAATATACATTAGAGTTTATCGTTATTGTTTTAGGTATTTCTGTTTCTTTTTGGGTAAATCAAGTAGCTGTAGAAAAAAACGAAAATAAAGAACGAGTAAAAATTTTAACTCAACTAAAAACCGAAATTAAGGACATTAAAAAGTACACCAATGATCGAATGAAATACTGGCAAGACGATATAGATTTATATGCTATGTTTTTAAGCTCAGAATTTCAAATTAATGCTATTAAAGAAATTACTTCAAGTAAAAGTAGAGTTGAATATAATCTGATTTATTACAGAGATTTTGAACCCCCAATGAATAGATATATTTCTATTATTAATACTGGAAGTTTTAAGTTTATTAAATCTGAGGGAGTTAAAGAGGCACTTACTAGACTTCATACCATAAACTTCTCAAATATAAATACCTCGGTTCAATATGAAAAATTACTTAAAGAACATCTAATAGAAATCATTACAAAAAATCATCCTGAACTTTTCTTTGCGTCTAATGATTCTAAAATTAGTATTGAAGAATATTCAAAATTGTTGAAAATTGCTATAGATAAAAACCCAGTTTTAAAATCAAATTTAATCATTCAACAAAAGTATTTTGAAACTAAGAAATCTTTACTAATGCTGTATAAGTATACACTTGAAGAATTAGATTATGAATTAAATAAAACTCTAGAATACTATTAGTTTATTGATTTCTGCTTATCTATAACCAGGTCTCCTTTAGATGTTGTGAGTTGATCAAGTATAGTTTGCATATTAAAAAAGTCGTGTTCTTTTGCTATTTTACCATCTCTCATAGTTACTATGGTTGTACCAGATAAATCTAGATAATTACCTGATGCAGGTATTCCAAAAAAATCTCCGGTATGTTTTCCTTTGAAATTATAGTGTTTGATAAGTTTATTTCCTTGACCAAAAGTTTCCTTGATTTCCCACTCTATTTCTGTAAACCCACTTAAATAATTAGAATAAAAAGCTTTTGTTGCTTCTATACCTACAATATCACCATTAGCAGTAACAATAATACAATCTTCAGTGAAGTTTTTACTATTAATTACACTTGCATCTCTCTTATATAGAAAAACATCCCAAAGATTTACATACATTTCTATGTCTTTTTCTAATTGAGCGTTTGCATCGGCTACAGTGTCTTTTTTACTTTCAGTCTTGCAACTCGAGATTGAAATAAGTAAAACTAATAAGAATATTTTTTTCATTGTTATGTAAATTATATTGCAATATATAAAATAATTAATACCCTTGAAGTCTTGCAACATACTTTCCAATAACATCAAATTCTAGATTAACAATGGTTCCTTTTTTAAATCTAGAGAAACCCGTGTGTTCGTAGGTATATGGAATAATGGCAACACTAAACTGATTTTTTTCAGAATCTACCACAGTAAGGCTCACCCCATTTACAGTTATTGATCCTTTCTCTATGGTAATATTATTGGCTTCAGCAGAATATTCAAAAGTATAGAACCAACTTCCGTCATTTTCTGAAACTTGTGTACATATAGCGGTTTGATCTACATGCCCTTGAACAATATGACCATCTAATCTATCGCCTAACTTCATAGCTCTTTCAATATTAACTAGGTCATTTTCAGATAAAGTTCCCAAATTGGTTTTATCTAATGTTTCTTTTATTGCAGTAACAACATAGGTGTCATCTGTAATTTCAACTACAGTCAAACAAACTCCGTTGTGCGCAACACTTTGGTCTACTTTTAACTCGTTTGTAATGTCAGTTTGAATTGTAAAATGGGTGTTCCCTTTGTCATTTTGAATCTTTACAACGCGCCCTAATGTCTCAATTATTCCGGTAAACATGTCTATAAATTTAGTTACTTTTGTGATGTGCTAAAATAAACATATTAACTTTCAGATATGAATAAAAAAGATAAAATAGTAGTTGGAATCTCTATAGGAGATATAAATGGTGTTGGAATTGAAGTTATCTTAAAAACATTTGAAGACAAAAGAATGTTAGAGTTTTGTACCCCTCTTCTATTTGGTTCCTCTAAAGTTATTTCTACTCACAAAAAAATATTAAACATAGAAACCAATATTCACGACATTAAATCTATTGACCAAATTAAAGAGGGTCAGATAAACCTCTTAAATATTTGGAATGAAGATGTAACATTAGAAATTGGAAATGCAACAAAAATTGGTGGACAATATGCTTTTAAATCACTTAATGAAGCCACTAAATCATTAAAAAGAGGTGAAGTTGATTTACTCATTACAGCTCCAATTAATAAAGAAACGATTCAATCTGAAGAATTTAATTTTTCTGGTCACACAGAGTTTTTAGAGCGCAATTTAGAAGGAGAAAGTTTAATGATTTTAATGAATGATTTTTTAAGAATTGGACTTATAACTGGGCATATTCCCATCTCAAAAATAGCTGAATCGATTACCCCAGAACTCATAGAAAGTAAAGTTAAAATACTCAATAAATCATTAAAACAAGATTTTAATATCAATAAACCTAAAATAGCGGTCTTAGGGTTGAATCCACATTCAGGAGATAATGGAGTTATTGGACAAGAAGAAAACGAATTGATTAAACCTGCCATAAAATCAATTCATGAAAAAGGTATATTTGTTTATGGACCTTATGCAGCAGACGGGTTCTTTGGGTCAGAAGCCTACAAACAATTTGATGGTGTTTTGGCTATGTATCATGATCAGGGTTTAGCACCTTTCAAAGCACTTACTTTTGGTAACGGGGTTAACTTTACCGCAGGTCTTAATTATGTAAGAACGTCACCTGATCACGGAACTGCTTTTGACATCAGTGGAAAAGGGAAAGCGAACTCAGATTCTTTCAAGGAAGCTATTTTTACAGGTATTAAAATATTCAAAAACAGAAATGAATATAAAGAACTCACACAAAATGTTTTAAAGCCAAAAAAACAGTAAATATTTTGATGTTAAAAAGAATAAATTATTAAAACATTTTATTATATTTGCACGCTTAAATTCATTCGCTGTAATGTCAAACTTGAAACAATATAATATTCCTTTTATAGGGTTAAAGCAAGGAAAGCATTTATTTGAATATGAAATTGAGAATACGTTCTTTGAAGCTTTTAATTTTAATGAGTATAACAGTAGTAGACTTCAAGTTAAATTAGTTTTTGACAAAAAATCTACTTTTTTTGAATTAAATCTCAATGTAGAAGGGTTTGTTAATGTTGATTGTGACACCTCACTAGAACCCTACGAACAAGAAGTTAAAGGAAATATGCCTTTAGTAATTAAGTTTGGAACAGAATACAATGATGACAATGAGGAAATGATTATCATCCCTAATGAATATTTTGAAATAAACGTAAGTCAATTCATTTATGAATTAATTATTCTCTCTGTGCCCATAAAAAAAGTTCATCCAGATGTACTAAACGGCACGATGAATTCAGAGGCTCTTAACAAATTAAAAGAATTAGAAGTAAAAGAAAATAATTCTTCAGGAAACGAAGATAAAATAGACCCACGTTGGGATAAATTAAAAAGTTTAATTAAAGAAAAAAATACATAAAATGGCACATCCTAAAAGAAAAATATCTAAAACTAGAAGAGATAAAAGGAGAACACATTATAAAGCATCTGATCAGCAGATTGCAGTAGATCCAACAACAGGAGAGGCTCATTTATATCACAGAGCTCATTGGCATGAAGGGAAGTTATACTATAGAGGACAAATAGTATTAGAATCTTCATCTGCTGAGGCATAGTTAATTTCTAAAAAACACAAAAAAAACCCTCTTTTTGAGGGTTTTTTTCTGTTTTTGAACAAAAAATGGTTGTTTTGGCTTATTTTATTAAAAAAAACTAAAATAATTTTTACTACTTTAGTCACCCGATTGAAGAAAGGAATTAAGCGAAAAAAACCTTCTTATAATAAGTTATCATATGTCAAAAATAACTGCAGCAATTTCAGCAGTTGGGAAATACCTTCCTGATTACATTTTAACCAACAAAGAGTTAGAGACTCTTGTGGAAACTAATGATGACTGGATTACTTCAAGAACCGGAATTAAAGAAAGAAGAATCCTAAAAGAACCGAATCAAGGAACCTCTTTTATGGCTATTAGAGCTGCTAAAGATTTACTTCAAAAATCAAATGTAGATCCAAAAGAGATTGATATGGTTATTGTTGCAACGGCAACACCAGATCTACCAGTAGCCTCTACTGCAGTTTTTACCGCAACTGAAATAGGAGCAACAAATGCCTTTGCATATGACCTACAAGCAGCATGCTCAAGTTTTTTATACGGCATGTCTACGGCAGCTTCTTATATAGAATCTGGTAGGTATAAAAAAGTTTTACTTATTGGAGCCGATAAAATGTCTTCAATTATAGATTACTCAGATAGAGCTACCTGTATCATATTTGGAGATGGAGCGGGTGCTGTTCTTTTTGAACCAAATTCTGATGGGATGGGTCTTCAAGATGAATATTTGAGAAGTGACGGTTCTGGAAGAGAATTTTTGAAAATTGAGGCTGGTGGTTCTATTCTTCCTGTTTCAGAGGATACGTTAAAAAGTGGACAACATTTTGTGCATCAAGAAGGAAAAACTGTTTTTAAGTTTGCCGTCTCTAATATGGCAGATGTTGCAGAGAAAATGCTCATCAGAAACGGGCTATCAAACGATGATATAAGTTGGCTGGTTCCTCATCAAGCTAATAAGAGAATTATTGAGGCTACAGCTAAAAGAGTAAACGTAGACGCTTCAAAAGTAATGGTGAATATTCATAAATATGGCAATACTACTTCAGCAACTTTACCGTTACTGCTTGCAGATTATGAACATCAATTAAAAAAAGGAGATAATTTAATATTTGCAGCATTTGGTGGTGGCTTCACATGGGGGTCTATCTATCTAAAATGGAGCTATAATTCATAATATAAAAATAACTAAAACTAAGTATAATGGATATTAAAGAAATTCAAAATCTTATCAAATTTGTCGCTAAATCTGGTGCTAATGAAGTTAAGTTAGAAATGGAAGATATAAAAATCACCATTAAAACTGGTTCTGAAAGAACAGAAGTTACATACACACAGCCTGCTCCAATGATGGCAGCACCGCAAGTTATTCAAGCTGCTCCTGTTGAGACGCCTAGTGAAACCCCAAAGAATACAATTGCAAACGATTCGGAAAACGACTCTAAATACCTTACCATTAAATCCCCTATTATTGGTACTTTATACAGAAAACCTTCACCTGAAAAACCTTTATTTGTAGAAGTTGGAAGTACTATTAATGTTGGTGATACCGTTTGTATTATTGAAGCAATGAAGCTTTTCAATGAAATTGAATCTGAAGTTTCTGGAACCATTGTTAAAGTACTCATAGACGACTCATCTCCTGTAGAGTTCGATCAACCTTTGTTCTTGGTAGACCCATCTTAATCTTATAACTCAATTTTGATTTTATACTATTAAGGATAAAAAGATACAATTATGTTTAAAAAAATATTGATTGCCAATAGAGGAGAAATTGCTCTTAGAGTTATTAGAACTTGTAAAGAAATGGGGATAAAAACTGTAGCTGTTTATTCTACAGCAGACTCAGAAAGTTTACATGTTAAGTTTGCTGATGAAGCGGTTTGTATTGGCCCTGCACCCAGTGTAGATTCTTATTTGAAAATGTCTAATGTTATTGCAGCAGCAGAGATTACTAACGCCGATGCCATTCACCCAGGATATGGTTTTTTATCAGAGAATGCTAAGTTCTCTAAATTATGTGAAGAGCATGAAATAAAATTTATTGGAGCCACAGGAGAAATGATCGATCAAATGGGAGATAAGGCTTCAGCAAAGGCAACCATGATTTCAGCAGGCGTTCCCTGTATACCAGGGTCTGAAGGGATTATTAAAGATTTTCAAGAATGTGAAAAACTAGCAACTGAAGCAGGTTATCCTGTAATGCTTAAAGCAACTGCGGGTGGTGGTGGAAAAGGGATGAGAGCTGTTTGGAAAGCTGAAGAGCTCCAAGAATCTTGGGACTCAGCCCGTCAAGAAGCAAAAGCATCTTTTGGTAATGACGCCATGTATTTAGAAAAACTTATCGAAGAGCCAAGACATATTGAAATCCAAATCATTGGAGATTCTTTTGGAAAAGCTTGTCATTTATCTGAAAGAGATTGTTCTGTTCAAAGACGTCATCAAAAGTTAACGGAAGAAACCCCTTCCCCTTTTATGACTGATAAACTGAGAGATGAAATGGGGGAAGCAGCCGTAAAAGCCGCTGAGTATATTCAATACGAAGGAGCAGGTACTGTTGAGTTTTTAGTTGACAAGCACAGAAATTTCTACTTTATGGAGATGAATACACGGATTCAAGTAGAGCATCCAATTACAGAAGAAGTTATTAATTATGACTTAATAAGAGAACAAATTTTAGTTGCAGCAGGTGTGCCTATTACAGGAAAAAATTATTTGCCAAAACTACACTCAATTGAATGTAGAATTAACGCAGAAGATCCCTATCATAATTTCAGACCCTCTCCCGGGAAAATAACTACTTTTCATGCTCCCGGAGGACATGGAATCAGATTAGACACTCACGTATACTCGGGTTATACAATTCCTCCAAATTACGATTCAATGATTGCTAAACTTATAGTCACAGCACAAACAAGAGAGGAAGCAATCAACAAGATGAAAAGAGCACTTGATGAATTTATAATTGAAGGTGTAAAAACAACAATCCCTTTTCACAGGCAATTGATGGACCACCCTGACTATATCGATGGAAATTATACTACAAAATTTATGGAAAGTTTTGAAATGGTAGCCAAATAAGCTTTTAAGCTTACAACAAACAATTAAAAGGAAGGTCATATATTATGTCTTTCCTTTTTTTTATATTTGTTGCTTACATTTTAACTTCTAAATAAAACTATATGGCTAGTAAAATTAAAATTGATGGTATCGATAAGATTATTATTAAAAGACTTGTTGAGGATGCTAGAACACCTATTTTATCTATCGCTAGAGAGGTAGGGATTTCTGGAGCTGCTATACATCAACGTTTAAGAAAATTAGAAAACTCTAATTTAATGGCAGGCTCAAAATTAATTTTAAACCCCAAGGCATTAGGATACACAACAACTGCATTTGTTGGTATTTTTTTAGATTCTGCAGCGATGTATTCATCTGCTATAAAAAAACTAAAACAAATTCCTGAGGTAGTTGAAAGCCATTATACTACTGGTAATTGGGCTATCTTGATAAAGATACTGAGTAAAAATAATGAAGATCTTATGTATTTACTCAACAATGATATTCAAAGAATAAAAGGCGTATCTAGAACGGAAACATTTATATCACTTGACCAACAAATCAATAGACAAATTACGCTGTAAAAAAACAAAAAAATCAGTCAGACTTAAGTACTAAAAATTTAATATTAGTTGTTTTGTACAATTAAAAATTTTATCTTGTTGCTTTTAACCTATAAAACAATTTTAAAATGAAAAAAAGACTATTTAGTACACTAATTGCATTATTCAGTATTAATATTTTACTGGCTCAAATAGTTGTATTTACTCCTGTAAAAGTTGAGCAAGAAGATGTAGATCAATTTTTAAATGTAGAAATGAATTACAGCAAAAAAATTGCACAAGATGCTGTAAACAATGGAAACCTTTTGGGTTGGGCTTTATTACAAAGCACTAATCCTGGGCCAGATGATTATAATTACATGTGGGTAAATGCTTATCCAGATATCAATACTGCTGCTAATGAAAACATGTGGTGGAATAATTCTGAAAAAGTAGTAGGAATTAAGCCTGATGTATTATTTAGTGATGGTTCAAAGTATAAATTTGACAGAAGTTATACCTATCAAATGAAATTGACAATTCCTAATGTTGCACCTGCCGGATACGTTCTTTTAAATTTTACTTCACCTGACGATGTAGATGCAGTTGCAGCGAGCGCTGAAAAATATGTACTCCCACATTTTAAGAAAAATATGGGTGATCATGGAATGGTAGGATGGGGAATGGCAACTAAAATAACCCCTCAAGGAAAAGACTATTCATCGGTTATGTTTTATGATTCGTATGATACTTTAGCAAATGCCATGAGACATCTTGCAGGAGAGGGTGTAATGAAAGGATTACCTTTTGATAAAATAGAAAAAGCTGTGTGGGAAATGAGACCTTTAATGAAAGTTATTGCCGGTACAGAAGCAAAACAATAAAAGATATTTAAATGTAAAAAAGCCAAGACATATGTCTTGGCTTTTTTTGTACCCCTTACGATCCCATTCTCGAACTATTTTCATCAAAACCTTGTAGAAATCTATAGTTTAAAAGAACTACTATATAACGAGGGTATTGCGGATTATAACGGCTTACCCCTTATTAAACCTAATAATAGGAATACTTTACTACTACCTAACAGACATTAAACTATAATAGTATTAAATAGTATGGCAAATACATCAGGTAATAAATACGGAGGTAGACAAAAAGGTACACCAAATAGAATAACTAAAGAATTAAGAACTTTATTAAAGGATATCTTATATCAGGAATTAGAACAAGTGCAAGAAAGACTAGAATTATTAGAACCCAAAGAAAGGATTGAATTACTTATAAAATTAATGCCATACGTGTTTCCAAAAATAACAAGTGTATCACATACAACTAATGAACCTTTGGATTGGGGTTAAGTATGTCTATTCGTCTTGACCTGTAAGGGATTTAATATTTCTAAAGCATCTTCATAACTTTCAACACTAAAATATTGTTATGCTAATTTTATTCCGAAAAAAACACCACCATCAAAACAATAAGCATCAGAATCTGTTATATTATATTCCATTACATCTCCTTCAAATGCACCATTAAAATCGGAAATAGGAGAATACCCATTATTATAAGAGTTAAATATTTCTTCTTCAAAATTTAATGGTCTTTCAATAAAATTATTATTCTCATCTATAAAAAATGAAACACCTTCTACGTTATATTCCTGAGTTTCAACATCACCATCTTCATTTAAATATTGCTCACCAATATAATAAACAAATTCAGTTAAAGTTTCGTATTTAATTTCTTCAATGAAAAAACCTACCCTCATTAATGAATCATCATCCTTGATGTTTTCTAAAGATTCAAAATCTACAAGTTTAAATTCTACTCCGTTAATTACTTCTTTTAAAAATTTGAGTTTAACTTTATCTTCTTTTTGTTTAGTTTGCTCATCACTTGATTGGCTAATTTTCCATTTACTAATATCTTGATTAAATGCTACTGCCTTCAAAAACATATAGTCCATTCTAGTCTCACTACTCACATCCCAATTACTAATATCTTGATTGAAAACAGAAGCGTCATAAAACATATGATTCATATATAGTACATTACTAACATCCCATTTTGAAATATTCTTATTGAACACAGTATTGCTAAACATCCCTGACATATAGATTACATTAGAAACATCCCACTTACTAATATCTTGATTGAAGTTTAATGCACTTCCAAACAGACTTCCCATATGAGTAACCTTACTAACGTTCCATTTATCGAGAGGTTGATTGAAAGTTTCTGCCATTTCAAACATTGACGACATTTTAGTCACCTTGCTTACATCCCAACTTCCAATATCTCGGTTAAATGATGAAGCACAATTAAACATATTTTGCATATCGGTAACATTAGAAACATCCCACTTACTAATATCTTGATTGAAATTCAATGCATTTTGAAACATCTCTGACATATCGGTTACATTACTAACGTCCCATTTACCGAGAGGTTGATTGAAAGTTTTTGCCATTTTAAACATTGACGACATTTTAGTCACCTTACTTACATCCCAATTACTAATATTTTCATCAAAAGGTTTAGCATCCCACTCAAACTCAAATAATGAGGTCATATCAGTAACATTAGAAACATCCCATTGAGATATATGGCCATATTTTTTTTCTGCTATTGAACTGTTTTCTAACCATTCTTCAACAGCAGTTTTTAAAGATTTACTATTAAAAACATTTTTAACAGATTCTACAGTTTTTTTAACTATTGTTTCTTTCTTTTGAGTTTGAGGATTTTTTCCTTTCAACCAATCAAAGATTCCCATCCTTTTCTGCTTTTTCAGTTAGTATTTTATCAATGTATTTTTCTAATCCTTTTTCGTTTTGTAAACCGTCTTTGGATTGGTACGCTTTAATTTTAGATACTAATTTGGCGTCTAAAGTAAATATAGATAAAATCATTAACAATATGTCGTTAGTAACTTGTTTACCATTGTAAGGTTTCTTACTTATAACATCTGTATCGTATAACTTTTTAAGTGGTTCTTCTCTTACTCGAATTAATTTAAAACCTTCTTCAAAAAGCATTTCAGATTTAATCTTGTCTATATCTCGTTTGTCTTTATGCCAATAAGAACCATCAAATTCAATACATAAATTAAGTTTTGGTATGAATATATCTATTGCCCTTAAACGACCATTTAACCTTGTTTTAAGTCCTTTCGGATCAATGTTTTTAAAGAGTTTCATTAACTCAAAAGTGATAATAAGTTCTTGTTTGGATTGTGGTGTTAGAGTACAAAAAGGGCAATTACTGTTATGTAATTTTCTATTGGATGGTGATGCTTTCCATTCGTGATCATCCCCTTTATCACATTTCCACAAAAAATTTTTGTTAGACCCTGCTACAATATTATAAGGAGTTATTTCCCCGTTTTTATTAGGGTGCCATTCTTTCGCAATTTTTGGATGTGTTGTTGCTAAACAGTTTGATAGTACGACCTTTTGATTTGAACATATAGGGCAGCACGTGAATTTTCTTTGAGCCGGAGAAGTTTTCCATTCGTGATCATCTCCTTTATCACATTTCCACCAAACCTTTTTACCGGAACTTATGGAAATATTTATTGGAAGTAAAGGATGATTTTTGAATGGGTGCCATTCTTTTGCTAAATTTGGATTTAATATTTGTAATGATTTGCATATTGGACAATTATTATCTTTTCTACTTGAAATCCTTGCCATCCATTCGTGATTATCCCCTTTATCACATTTCCACCATACTTTTGATCCGTAGCCATAAGTTAAGTTATATGGATTGGTTTTTTTGTTTTTAGTAGGATGCCATTTTTTTGCTATTTCAGGATGTGTTGTCGCTAAACAGTTTGATAGTACGACCTTTTGATTTGAACATATAGGGCAATTACTTTTATGGACATAGCGACTTGATATAGATGCTTCCCATTCGTGATCTTCGCCTTTCTCACATTTCCACCACACTTTTTTGGCAGAACCTGCTACTATACTATAAGGCGTTATTAGTTTGTTCTTATTTGGATGCCATTCTTCTGCAATTTCAGGATTTGTAGTTGCTAGACAATTTGACAAAACAACTTTTTGATTCGAGCAGATTGGACAACCACGTTTTCTTTTACCTGTTCTAGCGTTTGAAGAATTTTCCCACTCGTGATCATCGCCTTTCTCACATTTCCACCATACTTTTTTATTTGAACCGGCTACTATATCATATTGAGTTATTAGTCCATTTTTAGTAGGATGCCATTCTTCTGCTATTTCAGGATGTGTTGTCGCTAAACAATTAGATAAAACAACTTTTTGATTTGAACATATTGGACAACCCCTACCTACTAATGCTCTCTTGTTAGGTGATGCCTCCCACTCGTGATCATTTCCTTTATCACATTTCCACCAAACCTTTTTATTCATCCCTTTGGTTACATCATTTGGAGTAAAATCACCATTCAATATAGGATGCCACTGTTTAGCAACTTCAGGATGGGTTTCAGCAAGTGATTTCTTTTTCATAATTGCTAAATATAAATCATTAACAAATCTTATTAAAATAAAATTTATATATTTGTAAAAGTTACATTAATGTAATATTTATGAATTTAGAATATAATAATATATTTCCTGCTTCCGATTGGTTTGATGTAAACTTCTTTGGAGGATTTGCAAGTTCGGCAAATGAAATAAAAGAAAAATTAAAATTACAGAATCACAAAGTAGATGATAAACGACTATCTTCAAGGGTCTTAAACCATTGGTATAAATCAGGAATTATTGACGATAATAGACCCAATGGCAAGGGATGGAAAAAATTTAGCATATCCGAATTAGTATGGGTTCAAATTATATTTAAATTGAGAAGTATCGGTTTAGATCTTAATAGAATTAAAGTAGTTAAACATCATATTGATAAGTTCAATTCAATTGATAAAACATCTAATTGCCTACTACTAGACTTTTATATTATCGTTGCAATGTATTCAAAAATTCCTGTAAAATTATTAGTGTTTGAATCAGGTCAAGCAGAAATAGTTAGACAAGTTGATATTGACATTGCAAATGAATTAGAGGTTATAACTGAAGATTTTATTATGATCGACATCAATAAACTACTTGATAAACTTTTTACCAAGAAAAAAATTAAAGCAGATTACTTTGGGCAAAATGGTTCAAACAAAAAATCAGTACTAGCAGAACAAATTGAATCTTCCATCTCTAAAGAAAATATCCATTCTATCACTATAAAAGTTAATAATGAAGATTATACAATAGGGGAAAAGTATTTTGTGAAAAATAAATACAAAGCAAATGCAATTATGAGTATGTTGGATTTTGGCGAATTAATTGAAAAAAAATACAATGGGAAATCAACCTATGAAGTGATAAATAGAAAGAAAATAAAAAGGGACAACCCCTAATATTTTGAAAAGTATTTCCAAGTGGGAAAAACCCAAGAGAAATACACTTTATAAATTAAATGTTATCTATTGAATTATGTAAAAAAGTATTAAACAAAAACAACAAAAAGTATACTAACGAACAAGTCAAATTAATAAGAGACCATCTATATAAAATGGCGCTAATAGTAGACGAGGTAAAATCTAGATAAAATGAATAATCTTAGGGGTAAAAACGCAATTCTATACAGGCGAGTAAGTACAACTAATCAAAAAGAATTTGGTAATAGCTTAAACGCTCAAAAAAGCAGTTTAAGGGACTTTTGTACAAAAAACTCAATGGGCGTAGTCAAAGAGTTTCAAGAGGATTATTCAGCAAAGAATTTCAATAGACCTGAATGGCAAAACCTAAATACATTCGCTAAAAAATATAAAGATAAAATCGACTATTTACTATTGGTAGATTGGGACAGATTCTCAAGAAATACATTAGAAGGATTAAAAGTAGTCAGTGATTTCGAGAATTTGAATATCGAAATAAATTGTATCAATAAGTGGATTAATTATGATAGTCCATCGGATTTACTAATGCATCTAATTTATTTAGGAATTCCTGAAGTTGACAATAAGATACGAAGTCAAAAGGTAAAAATGGGAATGCGACAAGGTCTTAAAGAAGGGCGATGGAACAGAGGACAACCAATTGGTTATATTCCTGGAAAAGATGAATTAGGAAAAACACTTATGCAATTAGACCCTTTAAAAGCGCCTTTAATAAAAGAACTGTTTTCAACTTTTGCATTGGGATTATATTCTCAAAACGAAATCCTTAAAATGTCAAAATTTAAAGATTTAAAATTATCAAAAAGTAACTTAAGTCGAATTTTGAAAAACATTCTATATGTAGGAGATATTAAAGTTTCTAAGAAAGATGATGAACCTGAAAAAATAGTGAGTGGAAAACATAAGATCATTATTGATAGAGACACATTTAATAAAGTTCAATATCAATTAAACGAAAGATCAAGATACAATCAAAAACCAAAGAAATACAATGATATACTTTATTTGCGTGGTCATTTAAAGTGTAAGAAGTGTGGTGGAAATTTAACAGGAAGTGGGTCAAAAAGTAAAACAGGTGCTAAGCATTATTACTATCATTGTAACCCAAGAAAAGGATGTAATGAACGCTTTAAGATTAAAGACGCCCATATTGAACTAATAGATCTATTTAGAGCAATGAAAACATCTTCAGAGGTTTGTGATTTGTTTGAATTGGTATTAGAAGATCATTATAAAACATCCAAAGAAAGTCAATACAATGAGATAAAAAGGGTTAAGTCAGAAATCTATAAGTTAGAAGACACAAAAGATAAGTTACTAATAAAGTTATTAGATTCTGTTATTAAAGATGAAGTATACACAAAACACATTAAAAATATTGATAAGGAATTGACTAAAAAAAGTAATGAACTAGTGAACCTAAACGATTATCAAAAAGATTTAAGTGAATACATTAATTATGGTTTAAAATTGATTCAAAATTTAGAGACATTATTTGAACTAAGTAATGTAAACATCAAAAACAAATTATTAAGTTCGATATTTAAAGAAAAAATAGTATTTGATGGAATAAAGTATCGAACCCCAATATTGAAAGAAGGTATCAGGTTTATTTATAGTAAAATCAATGAATTGGAGAGGTTTAAAAACAAAAAAGGAGACAAACTTTCGAATGTCTCCCGTTTAGTACAGAAGGCGGGACTTGAACCCGCACGGGCATTACTGCCCATTGGATTT
>OJFL01000184.1_pt1 | contig 35143 bp, 35 predicted proteins | sample 1594131 | NCBI WGS metagenome assembly OJFL01 (sample SAMN05416782, study PRJEB24817) | seawater metagenome | isolation source: Sea water | place: Canada:Atlantic | collected 2013-07 | reverse complement strand
CCGATGGTACTGCATTTTATGTGGGAGAGTAGGTCGCTGCCTTTCTTTATACTGATCTAATCAGTATTAATTTAAACCTCATTCTATCGAATGAGGTTTTTTTTTGAAGTATATTTAGATAGCTGTATAAAATATTAATAGATTTATACGTTATAAGTTATAGTTCTTTTTTCCTATCAGGATCTATGAAAAAAATATTTTTTTTAATCTTCCTTGTAAATTCAACCACTATTTTTAGTCAAGTAGGAGGAGAAAGTGTGTTTCAGTTTTTAAATTTAACATCATCTTCTAGACAAGTAGCTCTTGGAGGAGAAGTGTTAACATTAATTAATGATGTAAACCAACCTATTTGGAATCCTTCTGTTATTAATCCAGAATTAGACAAGCAATTATCCGTTAATTATACTAGTTATCTTGCAGGTATAAGTATTGGTTCTGCATCTTACTCTCAAGTTATCAATAGACGTTTTGGAGCTATTCATGGTAGTATTAAATATTTAAATTACGGAACTCTTATAGAAGCAGATGAAAATGGTAATGAAACCGGTACCTTTAAAGCAAGTGATGTAGCTGTTTCTGTTGGTTATGCTTTTAATCTTCCTTGGACAAATGTTTTTATGGGTTTTAATGGGAAGTTAATTAATTCTACAATCAGTAACTTTACATCAAGTGGTATTGCTGCAGATATTGCCGTTTTATATTATAGTCCTTATAAGTCTTATGCTTTTACAATGGTTGCCAGAAACATGGGAACACAAATACAATCATTTGATGGGACAAATGAAAAACTACCTTTCAAAATAGCTATAGGTGGTTCCTATAAATTAAAATATGTTCCTTTAAAATGGCATCTAACAATAGATAATCTTCAACAATGGAATGTTGCTGTTCCTAATCCATCAAATCAAATAAGTGATTTAGAAGGAAATATTACAGAAGAAAAGATATCATTTTTAACAAATGCCATAAGACATCTTGTTATTGGAGCTGAGCTTTTTCCTGAAAGTCCAATTAACCTAAGAGCAGGGTATAATTTTAGAAGATCTAGTGAGCTAAAATTACAAAACGCAAGATCTTTTAGCGGTATTTCTTTTGGTTTTGGAATAAAAATGAATAAATTAAGGTTCAATTATGCATTTTCAAAATACCATGCAGCAACAAGTGCAAGTACATTTAGTTTACAATTTGACTTAGATAAAAGATAGATGAATAAAAAAATTACAATTGCTATAGACGGGTATTCTTCAACGGGTAAAAGCACTATTGCTAAGCAATTAGCTCATCAGTTAGGCTATGTGTATGTCGATAGCGGAGCGATGTACAGAGCTATGACACTTTTTTCTATGCAACATGGATATATTTCAAGTAATCATTTTGATGTTGTTTCTCTGATTAATAATTTAGACAATGCACACTTAGAATTTATTTACAATCATTCGCTTGGTTTTGGGGAGATGTATTTAAATAAAGTGAATGTAGAGAAAACCATACGAACATTAGAAGTATCTAATTACGTAAGTAAAGTTTCAGCAACTCCAGAGGTCCGAAAAAAATTGGTAACTATTCAGAAAGAAATGGGGAAGCATAAAGCGGTTGTAATGGATGGAAGAGATATTGGAACCGTTGTATTTACAGATGCAGAATTAAAAATATTTATGACATCTACCGCAGAAACTAGGGCACAACGTCGTTTTGATGAACTGATTCAAAAAGGAGAACAAGTAAGTTATAAAGATGTTTATACAAATGTTGTAGAGAGAGATAGCCTAGATACAACAAGAAAAGACTCTCCATTAGTAAAAGCAGACGATGCAATAGAAATAGACAATTCTCATTTAACCAAAGAAAAGCAGTTTGAAATTATTTTGAAATTGGTAGAAGAAAAATTAAGGGATGTTTAAATACTTATGAGTCTGTAATGAAATTTTCCATTTGGGGTTTTTCATCACATAATCTACGATAAGTTCTGTCATTTTTTCTTTTCTACTCCATTCAGGTTGTAAAAATAATTCACAGTTTTTTCCAACTTTAGCAGCATGATCTTCAGCAAATTCAAAATCACTTTTATTAAAAATAATCATTTTTAATTCATCTGCCTCTTTGTAGACTTCCTCCAAGGGAAGCTTTGTCTTTTTTGGAGACAAACAAAACCAATCCCAAATTCCAGAAAAAGAATAAGCTCCAGAAGTTTCGATATGTGTTTTTAGTCCGTTTTTTCGCAGCATTTTTGTTAAATAGTCCATAGACCACATTAATGGCTCACCTCCAGTAATTACAACAGTATCAGAATATTTTTTTGCATGTTCAACTATTGTATTAGCCAATGTTGGAGGATGTAAATCTGCATTCCAACTTTCTTTAACATCACACCAATGACATCCAACGTCACAGCCACCAACTCGAATAAAATAAGCAGCCTTACCTGTGTGGTATCCTTCGCCTTGTATCGTATAAAACTCTTCCATTAAAGGAAGCATTTTTCCTTGATCTATTAAGTCTTTTGTTTCTTGATTCATATTACTTCAATTTAAAACTTTTTTTATAGAATTAAATCGGATACAAATGTAGTTCTTGCAGTTATATTTTCAGTACAAAAAGTTCGATAAACTTTCTTTATTGTTAGAAATATTTTAGATGTCAGTTAAAACAATAACTTACGTAGTCTTGTCCTTTTAAAGTATTGTTATTTCTTTTATTTATGTACTTAATGAATAGTATATAGTTTTTAAAATCACATAAATTAAGATCAACATAAAGCTTGATTTAATATAATTAATATGTACATATGATTATTTTTAGAGAGTAGTATTTAAAATGGTATTTTATAGAACCTAAAAACTTAATAATCAGTAGAATTTTGTACATTTGCACTCCTTTTTACGATAATAGATTAGAAAAAGGAGTTTTAAGAGCAAACAAACGTATCATATCTCTTTGCGTTAACATCGTTAATAATCTAATTAACAAGAAGATACAAAAACATTTTCAGCATGTCTGAAGAAACAAAAAAACCGGAAGCTGTAGAAGCTCCAGAAGTACAAGAAGTAGCTACTGAAGCTACCGCAGAAACTACAGAAACAGAAACTGTAGAAATTATAGAAACTACACCCGTAGTAAAAGAAGAAACTCAAGAAGATTTTTTAAACAATTTTAACTGGCATAAATACGAAGAAGGTATTGAAGCTGTTGATGAGGCTAAATTAAAAGAGTTTGAAAACGCTTTAGAAGGAACCGTAGGTTTTGTAAAAGAGCGAGATGTTATAGAAGGGTTAGTTATTAGAATAACAGACAGAGATGCAATTATAGATATTAATTCTAAATCTGAAGGAGTTATTTCTTTAAACGAATTTCGTTACAACTCTAGCCTTGCAGTTGGAGATAAAGTAGAAGTTTTAGTAGATAAGAGAGAAGATAGTTCTGGTCAGTTAGTATTATCTCACAAAAAAGCAAGAGTTATCAAAGCATGGGAACGTGTTAATAATGCTCATGAAACAGGTGAAGTTGTTAACGGTTTTGTAAAATGTAGAACTAGAGGTGGTATGATTGTAGATGTTTTCGGAATTGAAGCATTTTTACCAGGTTCTCAAATAGATGTGAAGCCTATCCGTGATTACGATCAATATGTAGAGAAAACAATGGAATTCAAAGTGGTGAAAATTAACCATGAATTTAAAAATGTTGTTGTATCTCACAAAGCACTTATTGAAGCTGATATTGAAATTCAAAAGAAAGAGATTATCGGTCAATTAGAAAAAGGACAAGTATTAGAAGGTATTGTAAAAAATATTACTTCTTATGGTGTCTTTGTTGATTTAGGTGGAGTAGACGGATTAGTTCATATTACAGATTTATCTTGGTCTAGAATCAACCATCCAAATGAGGTGGTAGAATTAGATCAAAAATTAAACGTTGTAATCTTAGACTTTGATGATAGTAAGTCTAGAATTCAATTAGGATTAAAACAATTATCATCTCATCCTTGGGATGCTTTAAATGCTGATCTTAAGATTGGAGATAAGGTAACTGGTGAAGTTGTTGTAATTGCAGATTATGGAGCATTTGTAGAAGTATCTGAAGGAGTTGAAGGACTTATTCATGTTTCTGAAATGTCTTGGTCTACACATTTACGTTCTGCTCAAGATTTCGTAAAAGTTGGAGACAAGGTTGAAGCTCAAATCTTAACATTAGATAGAGACGAACGTAAAATGTCTTTAGGGATGAAGCAATTACACCCAGATCCATGGACAGATATTACTAAAAAATACCCAGTAGCTTCAACGCATACAGGTACTGTAAGAAATTACACAAATTTTGGTGTATTTGTTGAATTAGAGGAAGGAATTGATGGATTGGTATATATTTCTGATTTATCTTGGACTAAGAAAATTAAGCATCCATCAGATTTTGTAACTGTTGGTGATTCATTAGAAGTTCAAGTATTAGAATTAGACGTAGAAGGACGTAAGTTAAACTTAGGTCATAAGCAAACTCAAGATAACCCTTGGGATGCTCATGAAGCTACCTATGCTATAGACTCTGTTCATACTGGAACAATTAAGGAGAAGAATGATAAAGGAGCTGTAGTAACTTTTACTGATGGAGTAGAAGGTTTTGCACCTGGGCGTCATTTAGAAAAAGAAGACGGTACGAAACTTGGTAAAGGAGATACTTCAGAATTTAAAGTATTAGAATTTAGCAAAGAATATAGAAGAATCGTAGTATCTCATACTGCTATTTTTAAAGAGCAAGAAAAAAGAAACCTAAAAGTAGCCGCGAAGAAATCTGCTGATGCAGAAAAAACAACGCTTGGTGATATTGGAGGTCTTGCAGATTTGAAGAAAAAAATGGAAGCAGGTTCTAAAAAGAAATAATTTTTTAGACTAGAAACTATTTATAATACATGAAAACCCTTGCAATTTGCGAGGGTTTTTTTATGCTATTTATTTAGAAGTAACTTAGAATAAATTATCTTTGTGAAATACAAAAAAATAGCATGACATTAATTAAATCAATTTCTGGAATTAGAGGAACTATTGGAGGAAAAACTTCTGATAATTTAACACCTATAGACGCTGTAAAATTTGCTGCTGCTTACGGAACTTTTATTAAAAACAGAAACCCTAATAAAGAAAAAATAACGGTGGTTGTTGGTAGGGATGCTCGTATCTCTGGAAAAATGATTAGCTCTTTGGTAGCCAACACTTTAGTTGGTTTAGGAATAGATGTGATTGATTTAGGACTGTCTACAACTCCTACAGTTGAAGTAGCTGTTCCGTTAGAAAATGCCGACGGAGGTATTATTCTAACTGCAAGTCATAATCCAAAACAATGGAATGCCCTTAAATTATTGAATGAAAAAGGAGAGTTTTTAAATGGAGAAGATGGGGAGGTAATTTTAAAAACTGCTGAAAGCGATGATTTCAATTTTGCTGAAGTAGATGATTTAGGAAGCTATTCAAAAGATAAGACCTATTTAAAGAAACACATTCAAGAAGTTTTAAATTTAGAGCTAGTAGATGTTGATGCAATACGTAATGCCAATTTTAAGGTAGTGGTTGATGGAGTAAATTCTACTGGAGGAATTTTTATTCCAGCTTTATTAAAAGAGTTAGAAGTTGAATGTATAGAACTGTATTGTGAACCCAATGGTCAGTTCCCTCACAATCCTGAACCTTTAAAAGAACACCTAACAGACATATCTGAGTTGGTTGTAAAGGAACAAGCAGATGTTGGAATTGTTGTAGACCCAGATGTAGATCGTTTGGCATTGGTTTGTGAAGACGGATCTATGTTTGGCGAAGAATATACCTTGGTTGCTTGTGCAGATTATGTTCTAGGGAAATTAGGAGGTGGAAATACAGTCTCTAATTTATCATCATCTAGAGCTTTGCGTGACGTAACTGAAAAACATGGAGGGACTTATACTGCAAGTGCTGTTGGAGAAGTAAATGTTGTTATTAAAATGAAAGAAACAAACACTGTAATTGGTGGTGAAGGAAACGGAGGTATTATCTATCCAGTATCACATTACGGAAGAGATAGTCTCGTTGGTGTTGCCTTGTTCTTATCGCATATGGCAACTGCAAACATATCTTGTAAAGCCTTAAGAGAAAGTTATCCGAGCTATTTTATGAGTAAAAATAAAATACAATTAACTCCACAAATAGATGTAGATAATATTTTGGAAATTATGGCTACTAAGTATGCCAATGAAGAAGTAAATACAATAGATGGAGTGAAAATTGATTTTGAAAGTCAATGGGTTCATCTTCGTAAATCTAATACGGAGCCAATTATCAGAATTTATACAGAGAGTAATTCTCAACTTAATGCAGATGAATTAGCTGAACGCTTTATTACAGAAATAAAAGAAATTATTGCTTAATTATGACTTCCTTAGAAAACTACTTTCAGCAGTTTAGAGATCAAATTATAGGAATTGATCAAAATTTTATCTCACCATTTGGAGAACAAAAGCTAGTATATACAGATTGGACTGCAAGCGGAAGGTTGTATCGCCCAATAGAAGATAAACTCACCAACGAATTTGGGCCATTTGTAGCTAATACACACACAGAAACATCTACTTCTGGTGCTGCGATGACTTTGGCCTACCATGAAGCTAGAAATATTATTAAAAGACACGTAAACGCCAATAGTAATGATGTATTAATTACTGAAGGTTCTGGGATGACAGGTGTTATTAATAAATTTCAACGAATTTTAGGATTGAAAGTTTCAGAAAACCTAAGAGAATATACCACTATTCCAGAGGAGATTAAACCTATTGTATTTATCTCTCATATGGAACATCATTCTAATCAAACATCTTGGTTAGAAACTATAGCAGATGTTGTGGTAGTTCCTTGCAATGAAGAAGGCACGATTTGTCTTCATACTTTTGAAGAGTACATTAAAAAACATGCACACAGAAAAATTAAAATAGCTTCTATTACTTCTTGTTCTAATGTAACCGGAATTAAAACCCCTTTTCATGATGTGGCTAAAATTATACATAAATACAACGGATTGTGTTTTGTAGATTTTGCTTGTTGTGCTCCTTATGTAAACATTAATATGCATCCATCAGAAGAAGGAGCGCATTTAGATGCTATCTTCTTTTCTCCACATAAATTTTTGGGAGGTCCAGGAAGTACAGGTGTTTTAATATTTAATAAGAAACTGTATAAAAATCTAGTACCAGATAACCCTGGTGGAGGAACTGTTAGTTATACCAACCCTTGGGGTCAGCATGATTATTTTGATGATGTTGAAACTCGTGAAGATGGTGGTACTCCTGCTTTTTTGCAAACCATTCGGATTGCTCTTTCTGTTCAGCTGAAAGAAAAAATGGGAACAGATATGATAAAAAAGCGAGAAGATGAATTAAATGAGAAATTATTTCAAACATTAGAATCTATTCCAAACCTAAAAATATTAGCTCCAAACCATAAAAAACGCCTCAGTATTTTTTCTTTTTATTTAGAAAACACACATTTTAATTTAGTGGTTAAGTTATTGAATGATAGATATGGAATTCAGACCAGAGGAGGCTGTTCTTGTGCTGGAACTTACGGGCATTTTTTGTTAAACGTAGATCAGGAAACTTCCAATAAAATTAAAGATCAGATTTTAGAGGGATGCTCTACTGAAAAACCAGGATGGATTCGTTTATCTATGCATCCTACTATAAAAGATTCAGAACTAGACTTTATTTGCAATTCACTAAAGGAATTATGTGAAAATATAGATGAGTGGTCTTCAGATTATTCTTATGACGCTACTAAAAATGATTATGTACACAAAACAGTTGTACCAACTGAAAAAGAGCTTGTTGAGGGTTGGTTTCGGATTTAATCTAATGTGTTAATGATAGAAATGAATTGATCTAAGATGTTGTCGTTTACAGCCATTCTTTAGGAACTTTATTTCTGTGTTTAAAACGTTTGTGAGACCATAAATAATATTCTGGTTGATCAATAATATTTCTTTCAATAATTGCTAGGTATCTATCTGTTATTTCATAATCTTTATACTCATTCGGATGCTCTGTAATGGTTTCAAAAGTAATTTCAAAATAGCCTCGTTTTATTTTCTTTACAGAATAATTCACAACTGCCATATCAAATTTCTTAGCAATCATTTCAGCTCCAGTATGAATAGGAACTTTAACACCCATAAATTCTCGCCAATAATGTGTTTTATGAATTTGTGGAGATTGATCACTCAACAATAAATATAATCCTTGAATCCCTTCATCAAAATTTCTACTGATAGATTTAATAGTTTCGGTAGTTTTATAACCAATAAAACCAAATTTAGTTCTAGAGTCTTTTACTGTCTTGTCAAAATACGTGTTGCCAATTCTGGTATAGGCACCAAAGCATTTAATTTTCACAAATAGTGGAATACTAATAGACCATTCCCAATTTGCTTGATGTGCTCCCATAAAAGCAATGCTCCTACCTTTGTCATATAGTTTATCAATTAGTTCGGGGTTGGTGTATTTATATCGTTTTGTAAGTGTTTTTTGACTAATAGTAAAAGCTTTAATACTTTCAATAAATATGTCTGTAAAGTGTTTAAAAAATTTCTTTTGAATAGTTCTTAATTCATTTAATTCTTTGTTTGGAAATGCCAATTGTAAGTTTTCTAATACCACTTTTTTTCTATAGCCTATCAGATAGAAAAAAATCAGGTATAAAAAATCAGACAATAAATATAGGATTCGCATTGGTAATAATGATAGTAACCAAATGATAGGGTAGGTAATAGCAAATATTAAAAACTGCATCTTAAAATTTTATAGTACAAATATCGTATTTAAATTTTGAATGATATCTATTATGAATCCATAGTTTTCTTTATGTTTGTTGTATGATACAAAATATGAGTCAAGCTGTTTTATTCCTTATTTTAGCAAACGTTTTGTTTTCTATGAAAGGTTTTGGAGATCAGATTTTTTTTGAAAAATTTAAGTTTCAAGTAGCTAAAATTTTACAAGGTGAAAAAATTAGAATGATTAGTTCTGGATTTCTTCATGTAGATTGGATGCATTTGGGTTTTAACATGTATGCATTATATCTTTTTGGAGATATTGTTGATGCAAAATTAGGAACCATTGGTTTTTTAGTGATCTATTTTGGTAGTTTACTTGCAGGAAGTTTGTACTCATTAAGCTATCATAAAAAAGAACTTTATTATAGTGCTGTTGGAGCCTCTGGTGCTGTTTCTGGAATTGTTTATTCGTGTATTATGTTGTATCCAGAAATGAAATTAGGATTAATTTTAATTCCAATTCCAATTCCTGGGTATATTTTTGGTGTGGCTTATTTACTGTACTCAATTTATGGCATGAAAAATAGAGTAGGTAATATTGGACATTCTGCACATTTAGGTGGAGCTATTGGAGGTTTTGCTTGTACTTTATTCTTATACCCACAAATATTTCAAGAAAATATATTAATGATTTCCTTTTTATCTCTACCAATCTTATTCTTAATGATTTTTGGAAAAAAATTAAATATATAAAAAAAGCCTTATCATTTGATAAGACTTTTAGAGCGAGAGACCAGGTTCGAACTGGCGACATTCAGCTTGGAAGGCTGACGCTCTACCAACTGAGCTACTCTCGCTGATAGATGCTGCAAATATAAAATCATTTTTGGTTTAGGCAATGAAAAAAGTATAAATCAATACAAATTTTATACGCTGTTTTTCTCTTCATAATTAAATAACTACAATAGCTTTTACTGAAAATTTAATTTGTTAATTCAAGTACCTCATAATCTTGTTATTATAGATAAATAGTATACTGTTTTATATTTTTCTTCAAAAAAATAGAATCATAAATGAGTTGTATTGCTAAAGAAAATAATATGATATTCTTTGTATCTTGTTGTTGTAATCAAAAATAAATAAGACAAGCATGCATAGATTAACCACTACTAAGAGAATTTTATTTTTTTTCTCATTAATAATTAGTGCTTCAGTACTTTCTCAGCAAAAGGAAGTAAACATTTTAAGCATACAATTAACAGATCAAATCTATATGTTAAAAGGGCAGGGAGGTAATATTGGTCTTTTTGTTGGAGAAGATGCGGTGTTTATGATAGACGATCAGTTTGCTTCGCTTACTCCAAAAATTTTAGTAGCAATTAAAGAGATTACTCCTAAAAAGGTAAATTACCTCATAAATACCCATTGGCACGGAGATCATACTGGAGGAAATGAAAATATGGCAAAAGAAGGAGCGCTAATAGTTGCCCATAATAATGTAAGAAAAAGAATGTCTCTTAAATCTTTAAAAGAAGGAGTTTTATTAGATGTTGATAAAAACCGAGCACTTCCTGTTATTACTTTTGATAAAGACCTCTCTTTTCATAGTAATGGTGACACCATTTTAGCAACACATGTTCATCACGCACACACAGATGGTGATATCCTTATTTATTTCATGAATAATAATGTATTACACACGGGAGATAGTTTCTTTCAAGGTAAATTCCCTTACATAGATGTAAACTCTGGAGGAAGCATAGATGGGTACATCGCTGCCATTCAAAAAATGATCATGATTACTGATGACCAAACTAAAATTATTCCAGGACATGGAGATATTGCCACACGAAAAGATCTTGAAAGTTATTTATTGATGCTATCAACTTTGAGAGACAGAGTAGCTTTAGAAATAAAAAAAGGTAAAACAATACAAGAGGTAAAAATAAACTCAGCAATTACTCAAGGTTATGAATCATTTAATGGTTGGATTACAGAAGCACGCATCAGAGAAACAATTTACACAAGTCTATTAAATCATTAAAACAAAAAAAAAGATAAAAAAAAGCCGAGTTAAAAACTCGACTTTTGATTGTAGCGAAGACGGGAGTTGAACCCGTGACCTCAGGGTTATGAATCCTGCGCTCTAACCAACTGAGCTACCTCGCCTTGGTAATAAGGCTGCAAATATAATTGAATTTTGCAGTACTGCAAGGAGTGTTTTTAATTTTTTTTAACTAGATATATTAACTATATTGCTTAAACATAAAATATTTTTTCATCTCGATAATATTAATGAAATTATGGATAAAGTCAAATTCGAAATAGAGTTTCCAATTCATGCAAGCCCTAATATGTTGTACCAGTTATTCTCAACACCATCAGGATTAGAGGAATGGTTCGCAGACAAAGCAAATTCTAGAGGAAAAATCATTACTTTTTTTTGGGACGATTCTGAGGAGCAAGCCATAATAGTATCAAAGAAAAATGGAGAAAGAGCTCGATATAAATGGATGGAATCTGAAGGAGACGAAAGTTATTTTGAATTTAAAATTCAGGTAGATGAAATTACTAAAGACGTTTCTTTAATAATTACTGACTTTGCTGAGGAAGACGAAATTGAAGAGTCAAAAATGCTTTGGGAAAACCAAATAGATGAATTAAAGCACGGGATAGGGGCTTAATCAATCATCATATATAAAATTATTAAAGCTTTGGATTAAATCCAGAGCTTTTTTTATTTTTAGTAATATTAAATGCGCTAAATTTGCAATATATTTTTATTTAGGAAATGTAAATGGTAAATTATAATGGTGATTTAGTAGCTTTTGATGATGTAATAATAACACCTAACAATAGAGCTTATAAATACGGAGATTCAGTTTTTGAGACTATAAAGATCATTAACGGTAAGTTAGTATTTTGGGAAGATCATTATTTTAGATTAATGGCATCCATGAGAATGTTACGGATGAGAATTCCTATGAATTTTACTTTAGAATTTTTGGAAGAGGAAATTTTAAAAATAGTTTCAATTAAAAGTGAAAACAATTTAAGAGTTAGACTTTGTATTACCAGAAAAGATGGAGGCTTTTATACTCCAACAACAAACGAAATAGATTATCTTATTGAATCAAGTGAAATAAAATTTATAACTAAGGATAAGTATACTTTAGATTTATTTAAAGATTTTTATATCTATTCTGGATATTTATCCACCATAAAAACAAACAATAAATTAATAAACACATTAGCAAGTATTTTTGCTAAAGAAAATGAATTAGATAATTGTATTCTTCTGAATGAAAGAAAAGGTATCGTAGAGGCTACAAATGCTTCTCTCTTTTTAATACAGGGAACCTTAATTAAAACTCCTTTATTATCTGAGGGTTGTCTTAAAGGTATAGCTAGAGAGAAAGTAATTAATATAATTAAATCAAGTAGTGATTATGATATAGAAGAAGCCGTAATTTCACCTTTTGAGATTCAAAAAGCTGATGAGTTATTTATAACAAATTCAATTATTGGAATACAGCCGGTTACTAATTATAGGAAAAAAGTTTTTTCTACTGATATTTCAAAGAAACTTACCGTGAGTTTTAACGTTTTAGAGTTAACAAGCTAGTAGTTAGTTTAAATTAATATTATTAGGAGCATTTGCCCAAATTTTATATTCACCACCTTTTTGTAATAATTTGTTTTTCCATAGTGTATTATTGTCTGTAGACAAAATATTTTCAAAATCATTTTCTGAAACAAACCAGGACTTATTTATTACTTCTTCCTCTAATTGAACTTTAGCCCAGCCTGAATAGCCCAAGAAAAAGCGAATTTCTGTATTTTTTATTTCTTGATGCTGCAAGAGACTTTTTAAAGATTCAAAATTACCACCCCAATAAATTTGATCACTTACTGGCATACTATCTGGAATTAATTCAGGTATTTTATGAATGAAATATAAATTATCTTGTTCTACTGGGCCTCCTTGATATATTTTAAAAGAACAATTAATCTCAGGGATAAGATCTTTGATGGTATAGTTAAGCGGTTTATTTAATATAAATCCAACCGAACTTTCTTCATTATGTTCTGTCAAAAGAATAATAGATCTATTAAACGAATCATCATTTAAAATAGAGGGCTCAGCTATGAGAAGTTTTCCTTTATGTATTTTCAAAACAGACACTTTATATTTTATTAAATTTAAAAAAAATAAGTATATAAAAAAAACCTTCTTAAAAGAAGGTTTTTTTTTGATAAATAAAAAACAGTTATTAGTTTACAGCACCGCTTAAACCAGCTCCAGCTTTAAACTTAACAACATTTTTTGCAGCAATTTTAATTTCTGCTCCTGTTTGTGGATTTCTACCATTTCTAGCAGCTCTTCTAGACACTGACCAAGTTCCCCAACCTACTAAAGCAACTTTTCCACCTGATTTTAAAGTAGAGGTTACATTTGAAGTTACTGATTCTAAAGCAGCCTTTGCTGCTGCTTTTGAAATTCCTGCATCAGCAGCCATTGCATCGATTAAATCTGATTTGTTCATAATAAATAGTATTTAAATTAATTGTTTTGTTTTGCATAAATGCTTTAACAAATATAGACGGATTAAGGGCTTGTGCAAGTTTAGGCCTAAAAAAAACCGCTTTTTGTTAATAAAACTATGTAAATTGTTAATAAGGAGCTCTTCATTTAGTTAAAAACCACAAATGTAGTACTGCTAAGGCTTTAGCGCATTTTTGCATTGATAGAAAAAGAATAACCATTTAAAAGACTTTTACTGTCTAGTTTTTTCTTTCCAGAGATCTTTAATTCATCAATAATTATATACCCACCATTAACTGCTATTCTAATGTCATTTTTAGTGGTTATAATTGCTTTGATAACTTCTTTATGAATTATTTCTTCTTTTCTAATTTTATATATTTTTAAAGATGTGATGACATTATTATTCATCATATCAGACCAAGCACCTGGAAATGGATTCAAACCTCTTATATGATCGTAAATTTTGTCTATTGAGTTATTCCAATTTATTTTACAGTTTTCAGGAAATAGCTTTGGAGCTGTTTTTTGACTATCGTTCTTTTGTTTTTGAGTTGTTACTGAATTGTTTTTGATATTTATTACGGTTTCAGAAACTAAATTTGCTCCTAAGTTCATAAGTCTATCATGTAACTCTCCAACTATTTCATCTTTATGTATTATAATCTCTTTTTGAAGAATTATATTACCTGTATCTATTTTTTCATCTATAAAAAACGTAGTAACACCAGTTTTTTCCTCACCATTAATAATGGCCCAGTGTATCGGTGCCGCTCCTCTGTAGTCGGGTAGAAGTGATGCGTGTAGATTAAAAGTTCCGTATGTTGGCATTTTCCAGACTACGTTTGGTAACATTCTAAAAGCAACTACAATTTGAAGGTTGGCTCTAAGAGTTTTTAAATTTGATAAGAAGTCTTCGCTTTTAAGGTTTTTGGGTTGTAATAAGTTTAGTTTATTTTTAACTGCATATTTCTTAATCGCAGATTCATTTATTTTACGTCCTCTTCCAGCCTTTTTGTCTGGGGCAGTTACCACCCCAACAATATTAAAATTATCCTCTACTAATTTTTTTAAAATAGTAACAGCAAATTCTGGAGTTCCCATAAAAACTATGCGTAGGTCTCTCATAAAATAAAAAATTTATTATTATTTGTTATACCAATCTTATTTCTTGACAATAGGTAACGCAAATGTATTAAAATTGCTTTTTCATCTTCATCTATAGAAAAGATAATTTCCTTTTGTGAGATTTCTTTTTTATGATTAAAAAGTTTAAGAATATCTTTTTCTATCCCAGATGTACTATTTTCTTTCTCAGCAATACAGACATCACATATGCCACACTTTAATGCTTTTTTTTCTCCAAAATAATGAGATAATTGAATGCTTCTACAGACGGTGTTATTTTTAATAAAATATATTAAATCTTTAGATTTTTGAATTTGGTTATGTAGAAATTTTTCAATTGAACTTGATATTCGATTAATTGTTTTATCGTCTTCTCTTGGTGTTAAAAACGTGAGTTCATCGTTACTATTAGCTTCTTTGTAGTCAATAATGTCTATCTGATCTAATACATTTAATTCATTTCTTACTGTTAAGGAATTAATTTGTAAACTCTTTGCAATCTTAAATTCATTAATGCTCACCTCTTTCTGAAAAACACCTCCATGACTTCTAAGAATAAAATCTATTAATTTTTTGGTTAATTTTTTATTGTAATGCTGTCTTGCTAGTCTATTACTTGATATTTTAAAAATAATTGTAGATTTTTTACTGTATTTGGAGCCAATTTCAATAATATTATTCTTAACAAGAATTTGAAAAATATTAGTAGTCTTTTTGTGTGAAAAATTATAGGTTTCACAAAATTTTAAAAAATTAAAATCTAAAGATCCGTCTCTTAATTCTCCTCTAGCAATTTGAAAGTATTGATATAATTTTTCGTGAACAATCTTAATTTCTTTGATCGTTGGATAAGTTTCTAACTTATTTTTTTTAAAAGAATTAATGTCATTATCGTTTTGTAAGATTACTGAAAATGATTTTTCTCCATTTCTTCCAGCTCTTCCAGCTTCTTGAACATAATTTTCAATACTAGCGGGAAGATCTAAATGAACTACTATTTTTACATTTGATTTATCTATACCCATACCAAAGGCATTTGTGGCTACCATAATTAACTGCTCTTCTTTCATCCAAGAATTAAAAGATTTGGATTTACTTTCTGCAGTCATTCCGCCGTGATAAAAAGTTGAAGAGTATCCCTTTAAATTTATAAGGTTAGAAATTTCCTCCGTTTTTCTCCTAGACCCAACATAAATAATTGTAGGGTGAGGGTTTTTTTTAAATATTTTTTCAAGTTTTCCAATCTTGTTTTCATTTTCAATAACTAGATAAGCTAAATTTTCTCTAAAGAAAGATTTTTTAAAAATAGCTGTTCCTTTTAAATTTAAATTTTCAATAATATCTTCAGCTACTTTTGTAGTTGCTGTTGCAGTTAATGCAATAACATTTACATCAGGATGTATTTCTCTTACCTTATGAATAAGCCTGTATGATGGTCTAAAATCATGGCCCCATTCAGATATACAATGTGCTTCATCTACAGCTATTAAATTAACTTGAATTTGTTTTATTTTATTAAGAATAAACTCTGAATTTAACCTCTCTGGTGATAAATATAGAAACTTATATTTGCCAAATTTGAGGTTGTCAAATAAGGTAACTATTTGGTCAACACTTGTGTTACTCTCAATAGTCAAGGCTTTAATTCCTTTTCTCTCTAGTTGTTCTATTTGATCTTTCATCAACGATATGAGAGGAGAGATTACCAAACAAATACCTTCTTTTGCTAATGCTGGGATTTGATAACACAAAGACTTTCCTGCACCAGTGGGAAGAAGAGCAAAAACATCTTTTTTAGATATAACAGCTTCTATTATTTCTTCTTGTAAATTTCTAAAAGAAGAATGCCTCCAATACCTTTTTAGTAAGTCTTTAGGTAGTATCATGCATTTATTTTGAGCCAATTAAGAATAAAATTTGATCGGTTTTCAATAGTGTCAAAAGGTACTTCAATTAAAGAATAATTTAAATCTTCATAAGATTTTTCTAAATACATATCTATAATTGTTGCTTCTTTAAAGCTCTCATACCTCTCGCTATCTGTGATAAAAATTTCTTTCCATGGTTTAAAAATAAATACATAATCATATCTATTTTTTTTGCTAGATTTCTTGAAATATGATGGATATTTTTCTTTGGTGTAATCTAAATAAGCATGAATATCTGGTAAGCCTCTATCAAAAAATATTAAATTATTACTGCTTTTAGAGGCTTTAAGATATTGATCTTCCCTACCCTTAAGTAATAGTTTACTAAATAATATGGGTTCTATTAAAAACAATTGTTCTATTCCTTCTTCTTGTGCTCTTATAGTTATTTCCCTGGAAATCTCTTCCATACAATAAAAACCACTGCTTTTAAGGTGTTTTAAAACAGATGATTTTCCTGTACCTGGAGCTCCGATAAGCACAATTTTTTTTTGCATAAAACAAAAATATAGTATTAATTTATTATAATAATATAATGATGTAATTTTGTAGAAGTTATATTATAATAATTGCTAAATTTTAAAATGAAAGATAGAGATAATTTTTATAAAAAATTAAAAAATCAACTAGATGACACTACAACTTTTCCATCTGATTATTTATATAAATTTATTGTAACATCTGAAGGGGATAAAGTAGCATTAGTTAAAGAAATTTTTAAAGATAAAAATGCAACAATTACCATTAAAAAATCAAAAACTGAAAAATATATTAGTATTTCTGTAGTTATTTATATAGAAAACTCAAACCAAGTAATTTCATATTATAAACAAGCTGAAAAAATTGAAGGAATCATATCACTATAACACAATGAAAAAAATTATTTTTTTACTATTTACATTTTATGCTTTAAATATCTTTTCCCAAAAAGATACAGATGTTTTAGTAACTATAAACGACGAAAAAGTGTCTGTTGAGGATTTTAAAAGAATTTATGAAAGAAACTTAGATGCTATAGACAATGATGAGTCAAAGGATATTGAAAAAAACCTGAATTTATTTATTAATTTTAAACTTAAAGTTAAACAAGCCTACGAATTAAAATTAGATACGTTAAATTCATATTTAAATGAAATTGAAACTTACAGGAAACAATTGATTGCTCCCTATATTCAAGATGAAAATCAATTAAATTCACTTGTCAAGGAAGCGTATGATAGAACTAAAACAGAAATTCGAGCAAGTCATATACTAGTTAAACTTCCAAGAAACTATAAACCAAAAGATACTCTTTTACCATTTTCAAAAATAATGGAAGCCAGACAAAGAGTTCTTTCAGGAGAGTCTTTTAAGCAAGTGGCTAAAGAATTATCTGAAGATCCTTCAGCTATTAGAAATGGTGGTGATTTAGGATATTTTTCGGCATTTAATATGTTGTTTGATTTTGAAGATGTGGCCTACAAAACTTCACTTGGTGATGTTTCACAGATTTTTAAAACTCGTTATGGATATCATATTTTACAAAAAACGGGTTCTAGAACTTCGAAAGGAGAAAGACAAGTAGCCCATATACTTATTTCAGATACAACATCGAATGGGAAGAAAATAATTGATGAAGTTTATGCTAAACTAAACAATGGTATCCCCTTTAAAGAGTTAGCGCTCAAATATTCTAATGACTCAAGAACAAAGAAAAAAGGTGGAGTTTTACCTAAATTTGGAGCTAATAAAATGGTTAAACCTATTGAAGAAGCATCCTTTTCACTTGTTTCTACTGATGAGTTTAGTAAACCTTTTAAAACAAAATTTGGATGGCATATTGTAAAATTAATTAAGAAATACCCAATACTTCCCTTTAAGGAATTAGAAAAAGATATTTTAAAAAAAGTAAAAAATTCTGGTAGAGTTAAGTTGTCAAATAATTCAATTTTAAAAAGATTAAAAAAAGAGTATTCTATTCATATAAATGAAACTGTTAAAGGATCCCTTCGAAAGAATAACTTTAGTGACTCATTACAATCTCCACTTATAACGATTAATCAGAAAAATATAACCAAAGGTGATTTTGTAACTTATAGATTAAAAAGAAAGCAAATCCCATTTAATACCTTACTAAATAATTTTGTTAATGAAGAAATTTTAAGGTACTTCAAAGAAAATTTAGTCAATACCAATAAAGAATATTCATATACACTTGCAGAATATCAAGATGGGCTTTTACTTTTTGAACTAATGCAACAAAAGATTTGGAATATTTCATCAGATACTATAGCTCTTAACAAATATTTTTATTCTCGTAAGAATTTATATAAAACTAATGATATTGAGAATATTAAAGGTAAAGTGATGAATGATTTTCAAACCTCACTAGATCAAGAATGGATTCAATTATTAAGATCTAAGAGCAAGATTAAGATTAATAAAAAAGTTTTAAAAAAATTAATTAATTATTACAGAAAAGAATCTTGAAAAACTATATCTATATAATTTTATTTTTTACATTTTTTTCATGTGATTCTTTAGAATTTCAAAAAAAAGAAAGCCTTCTTATTGATCAACCAATTGCAACTGTATATGATGAAAGTTTATTTAAAGAAGATTTAAACTTTTTACTTCCCAAAAACATAGATAAAAATGACAGTATTGTTCTTACTAGAAGTATAATTAATAGTTGGGCAATACAACAGTTATTGTTGAAAAAAGCTGTTGAAAATACTTCAGAAAATGATAATGCTGAGATAAATGATTTAGTTAGGGATTACAAACAAGCACTTTTAATTAATAGTTATAAAGAGAGACTTATAAAGCAACAATTGGATACCATTATTGAAAAAGAAGAAATTATAAATTACTATAAGAAGAATAATAATAATTTTAGATTAAATGAGGAGCTAATCAAAACAAGATATATTCATTTCTCTAATGACTTAATAGATAAAAAGGAAGTTCTTAAGTTCTTTAAAAATGGTTCAATTGAAGATTTAGAAGCTTTAGAATTAAGACAATTTTCTTTTAAAAAGATGATGTTAAATGATTCAGTTTGGACCCCATTAGAAAATGTTTTGTTAAAATTGCCATTTTCCCGTAATGATTTGTTAAAAAAAACGGATTTAATTAAAAAAGAAGATTCTTTAGGTTTATATTTGGCTGTTACAATTGATGTTTTGTTAAGGAATCAAATTGCACCGCTAGGTTATATAGAGCCTACAATAAAACAAATGATTTTACATCAAAGAAAATTACAATTAATTAGAGACATAGAAAAAATAATAGTAAAAGATGCCATTCAAAATAAAATTTATAAAATTCATTAGCTCAACGCTATTTATTTTATTATTCAATCAAACTATAATAGCTCAAAAAGTTAAAATTGATGCTGTAGGGGTTGTTGTTGGAAAAAATATTGTACTTGATTCTGATATTGAAAAGTTTAAATTAGAGCTAGAGAACAGTAGTGAAGGGAAAATAAAAATTTCAGATTGTGAAATGTTAGAGCAACTAATGTTACAGAAATTATTAGCTCATCACGCTGTTGTTGACAGTATAATAGTTTCTGACGCTGAGGTTAATGATCAGGTTGAAAGAAATATTCAATTTTTTAGTCAAGAATACGGAAGTATTGAAAAAGTTGTTGAAGCTTATGGTTTTAATGATATAGAAGATTTAAAGAAAGAACTTTTCGGTATAGAAAAAGAAAATTCTTTGATTCAAAAAGAGCAAAGACAAATCACTGAAAATATTGATGTAACACCTGAAGAAATAAGAATTTATTTTAATGGTTTAGAAGAAAAAGGAGAATTACCAGAGTTTCCAGCGGAAATTCAAATAGCACAATTAGTTCTCAATGCAGAAGCAACACAAGAAGAACTAGACAGGGTGGTAAACAAGCTTCTCAAGATAAAAAAAGAAGTTGAAGCAGGTTCTAGCTTCAAAATGAAAGCCATTATTAATTCAAATGATCCTGGGGTTACCGATAACGGAGGTAGGTATACTATTGATAAAAATAGTGCATTCATAAAAGAATTTAAAGAAACTGCTTTTTCTTTAGATGTAGATCAAGTATCTGAACCAATCAAGTCTAAGTTTGGATATCACATAATTCAACTTAACCAAATTAGAGGGGAAACTAGAGTAGCTTCACATATTCTAATTCAGCCAGAAATACCTCAAGAAAAATTAGATGAAACAAAAGAAAAACTCGAAAAAATAAAAAAAGATATTGATACTGGTGTGATCACTTTTGATGAGGCAGTAAAAAAATATTCAGAGGATAAAGACACTAAGAATAACGGAGGTTTAATCGTTAATCCTTATTCTGGAGAATCTACTTTTGATCTTACAAGAATGGACCCTGCTTTGTATGCAAGAGTAAATAATTTGCAGAAAGGTGAAATGTCTGACATTTTTTATGATGAGGAACGTGAAGGCAAAAAGATGTATAAAGTGATGATTATGAAAGACAGAACTAATACTCATATAGCAGACTTGGTAGATGACTATGTGAAAGTTCAAAATCTAGCTCTTCAAAAGAAAAAACAAGAAACCATAGCAAAATGGTCTAGAGAAAAAATAGGTGATACTTATATAAAAATAAGCGAAGAATTCCGAAAATGCACCTTTGATAAAAACTGGACGAAAGAAATTGCTAACTGATGTCTGATGTAGCTGATATTGACTCTCTGGTTATTAAATTTAAAGATTTAAAAGCAGAAATAGGAAAAGTAATTGTTGGTCAAGATCAAGCTATTAATTATGTTTTATTGTCTGTTATCTGTGGTGGCCACTCTCTCCTGATTGGTGTCCCAGGACTTGCTAAGACTTTATTAGTCAATACAGTATCAGATGTTCTCGGATTAAACTTTAAAAGGATTCAATTTACACCAGACTTAATGCCCTCCGATATTTTAGGAAGTGAAGTTTTGAATAAAGAACGTGAATTCACCTTTTTAAAAGGACCTATATTCTCAAATATTATTTTAGCAGATGAGATTAATAGAACTCCTCCCAAAACACAAGCAGCTCTTTTAGAGGCGATGCAGGAAAAATCTGTAACCATATCTGGAGAGCATTATAAATTAGATTTACCATTTCTAGTTTTAGCTACACAAAACCCTATAGAACAAGAAGGTACTTACCCGCTTCCGGAAGCTCAGCTAGATCGTTTTATGTTTTCCATTAATTTAGAATACCCAAGCTATGAGGAAGAAGTTGAGGTGGTTAAAAATACAACAACAGAAATTGTAAGTAAAGCAGAATCTATACTATCAATTGAAGAAGTTCTCAGTATTCAGCATTTAATTAGAAAAGTTCCCGTAACAGATAATGTTATAGAGTATGCTGTTTCTTTGGTAGGTAAAACTAGACCATCAAGTTCTAAAGCAACTGATTTGGTAAAAAATTATGTTGATTGGGGGGCAGGACCTAGAGCTTCTCAAAATTTGATTTTAGGTGCCAAGGCAATTGCTGCTGTAAAAGGGAAATACTCACCTGATATCGAAGATGTAAAAGCTATAGCCGTTCCAATTTTATCTCACAGAATTGTGAAAAACTATAAAGCAGAAGCAGAGAATATATCTATTGTTGATATCATTGAATCATTGTTATAATTCTTTAGTATTGTAAAAACTGAATACACTTCCACCATATTTTTTTGAATAATTAAAAAAATCATTTACTGATAAATCCATATGTTTTGAATGCTCAACAATTAAAATTCCGTTATCATTTAGAAGATTTCGTTCAAATACAATTTCAATTATTTTTAAAAACTTATCCTTTTCTAAGTTGTATGGTGGGTCTGCAAAAATAACATCAGTTTTTAGAGCAGTTTTCTCTAAAAATTTAAAAACATCACTTTTGTAGGTATTGATACAGAAATCAAACTCTTTAGAAATCTTATCAATAAATTTAACACAATTAAAATTACCATCTACAGCATGAATATTTTTAGAACCTCTTGAAGCAAATTCGAATGCAATATTACCTGTACCAGAAAATAAGTCAATGACAGAAATAGTATCGAGGTAATAGTGATTGTTTAAGATATTAAATAACGATTCTTTTGCCAAATCAGTTGTTGGTCTAACAGGTAGATTTTTTGGAGCTGTAATTCTTCTTCCTTTGTGTTTTCCTGAGATTATTCTCATCCTAGTAAAATGAAATTTGAATGTTTGTCTATTTCTGTTTGATTGTTGTAAATGGGGTTTTTTGAGTTGAAAAAACTTATATTCCTAACATAGGTATACAAAATTTTATAAAGCTCAGAGTGTTCATCTATATTTCCAGTTAGTGAGATGTTAGTTTCTTCTGAAGAGAGTTCAAGCTGTTCTAGAGTAAATAAAATGTAATAGATGAAATCTTCTTTTGTTTGATATTCAAAAATGTTATAAAATAAAATTTGAGAATCTTTTAGAACCACTATATCAAAAAGGCTTTGAGAAATATTAACAAAGAAATTTAAAGAATTATCAGATTGTGAAATTAACTTTTCTAGCAGAATACTTGAATGGTGTTTGTATTCAAATTCTCCAAAATTTTGAAAAATAAAATTATTAATATTCACAAAAGGGACATAAACATTTTTAGCTTTTATGATATTTAAATCATCATAAACAATAAGATCAGTAGTAATAGTCTTAATTGAGTATTTTAAATAATTATTAAGATCATTATCTTTAAAATATTGATTTGGAACAAGTGAGCTTAGATTGTTTTGATGAATTACATTAACAAATTCAAAATCTTGTTGTAAAGATTTTTCATTTTTAAAAATTTCTTGAATTTCTTTTAATATTAATTCAGGAGATTTAATTGCTTTAGAAAATTCAAATGAAGTAAACTTTGAAATAATATTATGCGTATTGGAGATATAAAAAGAAAATCCATCCAAACTGAATTGGATGGATAGTTTCTTTTTGTGTGTTTTCTCTATTTCTTTATTGATCGTCTTCTTCTTCACGATTTGCTTTGTCATAAGAAGGAGGCCAATTTCCACCAGTTGTTACTTCATTAAGAGAACCAACAGATACATATTCTCCCTTAATTTGATCACTTTCAATAGCTTCCATTTCCTGTTTAACCAAAGAAATGTCCATACCTTTTAATAAATCTTTTTTCTCAGTTCTTGCCTCAAAAACAGGTACTTGTAAGCCCGCTATTTTTTCAACTAAACCAATAGAAAGTTCAAATTGTTTTTCATCAACTCCTGGAACATTGAACATGTTTTTGTAATCTTTATTTTGAAAACTTTTTAAGATAGGTTCATAACCAATTGTATCAACTATTCTTTTCTCAACATCAACAATAACAGGTTGCCATTTACTTCCTTTATTTACTTTAACTACAGTGTCTCTAACCTCTGTAATGGCAAACTTGGCACTGTCTATAAATTGAATTAATCCCTCTTTATTATCGGTATAATTTCCGTTTACTTTATAGAATGCTAATTCTGCATCTCTAATAATTTTTAGATGTTGAATAACCTTTACATATTTAACTCGTTTATCTTTGTTAAAATTGATGGGTTTCATGATTCCATCATAAATTTTAAAAATTAGAAGAGTTCCTGTAAAAACTAACACTAAGGAAACTATCCATTTATATTTTAATGGTAAGTATTTTACTATTAAATAGGCAAAACCAAATGTGGCAACAACAGCTAGAATAATCAGTATAATCATTTTATATATTTATTTTTTTTCACTTGAAGCAAATCTACAATTTTTTTTTAATGATAAAAACTTTTAAAGACAATTCAATGTATCTTTAACGCTTTATACCTTACATGTTAAAAAACAATACAGATTTTCATAAAAAACTTTTAAAAAAGTTTTCTCATACCCCTACTTTAAGACAGTCAAAGTTATTTGTAATGTTGGTAGATTTTGTTTTTTCAAAAGATTATCAAACCTTATTTTTAATCAAGGGGTATGCGGGGACTGGTAAAACTTCTGCGATAAGTGCATTGGTAACAAACTTGAGGGAGACTGAAAAAAAATCAGTTTTATTAGCGCCGACAGGAAGAGCAGCAAAAGTAATTTCCGGATATTCAAAAGTGCCAGCTTATACCATACATAAAAAAATATACTTTCCAAAAAAACAACAAAATGGTTCTGTAGATTTTGTTTTACAAAACAATAAGCATAAGAATACAATTTTTATCGTTGATGAAGCTTCTATGATTCCAGATAGACCACAAAACGGTAAGTTATTTGAGAATGGCTCTTTATTAGATGATTTAATTTCTTACGTTTATTCTGGTTATCGTTGCAAATTAATTTTAATAGGGGATACTGCACAGCTACCACCAGTAAAATTATCAATTAGTCCAGCATTAGATGAGAATCGTTTAGAAATAGATTACGATAAAAATGTGTATAAAATTGAATTAAATGAAGTTACACGTCAGCATGAGAATTCTGGAATTTTATTAAATGCTACGCTACTTAGAACACTAATTGAAAACAACGCAACCAACTTTAGGTTTGACATGAACTATCCTGATATAGTTCGTTTGATCGATGGTTATGATATTCAAGATGCTATCTCTGAATGTTATGATAATGATGGTGTAGAAGATACTGCATTTATTGTTCGCTCTAATAAAAGAGCAAATCAATACAATCAACAAATACGATCTCAAATACGAGGAAAAGAAAATGAAATTTCTACTGGAGATTATATAATGGTTGTAAAGAATAATTATTATTGGTTGAAGGAATCTTCAAGTGCAGGTTTTATTGCAAATGGTGATACTTGTGAAGTATTACGGATTAATTCCATTAAGGAGCTTTATGGATTTAGATTTGCTGAAGTAGAAATTCGAATGATAGATTATCCAGATCAAAAACCTTTTGAGACAGTTTTATTATTAGATACACTTACCAGTGAAACACCTTCTTTGAATTATGAAGAATCTAATAAGCTGTATGAGGCAGTAAGAGAGGATTATGCTCACGAAAAATCAAAATATAAACAGCTCCTAGCGGTGAAGAAAAATGTTTTTTTTAATGCATTACAAGTGAAATTTTCCTATGTAATTACTTGTCATAAATCTCAAGGTGGTCAATGGAAGACAATTTTTATAGAACAACCTTATTTACCTGATGGGCCTTCCAAAGAATATTATAGATGGTTGTATACAGCCATTACTAGAGCTCAAGAAAAATTATACTTAATAGGCTTTAGGGAAGATTATTTTGATAATGATTAACAGTTAAGTTGCTTTTTTTCTTGGGGAAGTTTTTTTAAAATTATTGTTTATTAAGTTAAACCACATTTTTTATTTTTTACAATACTTTTATTTACAGAAAAGCAGAAATAAAATAAAGAGTATACTTCAAACATTAAATATATTTCGTAATTAACTTAAAGTTTAAAAATTAATAAAAAAAAAGTAATATTTTAGACGTCAATTTAATTTTAAATGACAGCACCTAAATCCGTTTTAGAAGCAATAGATTTTTTTGAATCTAACTCTTCACAAGAATTAATAAGTAAGTTAGATACCAAAGCGATATCATGTCAAAAGGTATTAGATATTCTTGCTTATGAAAAACAACTAAGATTTTTACAGATAGAATTGGTTAAACTACAACAATGGGTTTTAAAGGAAAATAAAAGAGTTGCAGTTGTTTTTGAAGGACGAGATGCAGCTGGTAAAGGGGGGAATATAAGAAGATTTATGGAACATTTAAATCCAAGATCTTCAAGGTTGGTGGCTTTAAACAAACCAACAAATGTTGAAAAAGGGCAATGGTATTTTCAGCGGTATATTAAAGAGTTACCAAACCCTGGAGAAATTGTATTTTTTGATAGAAGTTGGTATAATAGAGCGGTAGTAGAACCTGTAATGGATTTCTGTACAGATAAAGAGTATAATGAGTTTTTAGTTCAAGTTCCCGAATTTGAACATATGTTATATGAGGATGGCTTAATCATTATAAAATTTTGGCTTTCCATATCAAAAGAAGAACAATTAAAGCGATTTAATGCTAGAAACGAAAACCCATTAAAAAGATGGAAATTTAGTCCAGTAGATAAAAAAGGTCAAGAGTTTTGGGACACTTATACTCAATACAAAGAAGAAATGTTTAGTAAAACACATACATCTTACAGCCCTTGGATGTTAATTAAAACCAACAATAAAAAAACAGCCCGATTAGAAGCTATGAGGTATGTTTTATCTATGTTTGATTATGAGGGTAAAAAGGATTCAGAAACAACATTAACTCCAGATCCAAATGTAGTAATGCGTTATTATAGATCTGCTTTTCAAATAGACTAATTATGAATAGAGAATTATCATCTTCAGAGTTAAAGAAATTAAATTCAAAGAAAGGTTTAATATCACTATTGTCAAAAGATTTAATTAATGTTGATAGAACCCTTAGATACCTTGAGTATGAGCGAAAATTAGTAAAATTACAAATAGAGGTAATAAAACTTCAAACTTGGGCAATTAATAATAATGAACGAGTTATTGTTCTATTTGAAGGAAGGGATGCAGCTGGTAAAGGTGGTGCAATTAGGAGAATAACAGAAAGAATTAACCCTAGACATATTAAAATCGTAGCCTTACCTAAGCCCACAGAGGATCAACAAACTCAATGGTATTTTCAGCGATACATAGAACAATTTCCAAAAGCAGGAGAGATGGTCTTTTTTAACAGAAGCTGGTATAATAGAGCTGTTCTAGAGCCGGTTAACGGCTTTTGTTCTGATGAACAATACAGTATTTTTATGGGCCAAGTAAATGATTTTGAAAGAATGATTTTAGAATCTGGTATTCACTTGGTGAAAATTTACATGTCTATTTCTAAAAAAGAACAAGCAAAGCGGTTTGATGATTTAAGAAGTGATCCTTTAAAACAATGGAAAATGTCCCCAGTAGACGAAAGAGCTCAAGAATTATGGGATGATTACACAAAGTATAAGCAAGCCATGTTTGCTGTTACAGATACTCAAAAATCTCCATGGAAAGTGATAAAGGCCAACAGAAAAACAGAGGCAAGGGTAAATACCATTAACCACATCTTAAAAAGTATACCTTACAATAAGGACATTCAAATCTAATTATAACAACTTTTTAATTTCATTAAAAAGATAATACATCTGTGCAGCAATAATTCCGCTAGTTTTTAGGTAAGTTTCATCTTGTATAGCACTGTCATCAGAATGTTTAGGGTCTATATAAGGAACATGAAATCTATCTATAGCTTCAGGAATAAATGGGCAATTTTCATCGGCATTATTACAAGTAGTCAATACAAAATAAGGTGTTTTGTTTTCGATGTTATTATATAATTTTGAGAAACCTATTAACGAGGGCTTGACATCACTAAAAGAAATTCTGTAAATTGGATTTGTATGAGAAAACTCATCCACATCAAATTTAAACCCTACTTCTGTTAATGTTTTAACCGTATTCCTGTGAAAGGCAGTTACTTCTGTTCCACCAGAGAAAGCATTAATTGGAAGTTTAAAATAGTCAGCAGCAAAAAAACTCCAAACTTGCCCTAGTTGGCTTCGTCTAGAATTGTGAGTGCAAATAAAATTAATATTTATGTCGTTATTGTTATAATTGACAGCAATTTTATTAGCTATTTTTAATAAAAGTTCTTTTCTAATATCATCTATTACAATATTTTTTTGGGAGGTTTCAAAGAAATCTTTTACCATTTTAGTGTTTGTCTTTAACATCTTCTTACTTTTGCGTCAAAGATACTACATCAACATATACACAAATATTAAGTTAAGGTTAATTATGCAATTTCTCGTAGGTAAAAAAGTAGCTGTATTAGATGATATTTTAAAAGGTGTTATTGTTAGTGTAGATGATCAAACAATTGTTCTAAAGGATAGTGATGGTATGGTATATCAATTCAATCAAAAAGAACTAGTGCTTGTTGAAGAAGATCAGTATCAATTATCTAAATTTTCAGACATCAATAACGCTCTTTTGAATGAAAAGTTAGAAGAGACTTCTCCTAAAACTTCTAGCTTTAAAAAAGAGAAAAACGAAGTAATACTTGAAGTAGATTTACACATCAATCAATTGATAAAAAACACAAAGGGAATGGATAATTTTGACATGTTAACCTTACAATTAAACACAGCAAAAAGTAAAATTGAATATGCCATTTCTAAAAGGATTTCAAAAATTATTTTTATTCATGGAGTAGGTGAGGGTGTTTTAAAAAATGAGCTTCATTATTTATTTGGCAGATACCCAGTCAGGTTTTATGACGCTTCCTATAAGAAGTATGGTCTAGGAGCAACAGAGGTTTATGTATATCAAAATCAAAAGTCATAAATAATAAATACTTTTGTAATATGAGAAAAATTTATTTAGATAACGCTTCAACAACTCCAATTGCTCAAGAAGTTATTGATGTGATGCATGAATCAATGCTAGAAAATTTTGGAAATCCATCTTCTACTCACCAATTTGGTAGACAGGCAAAAAATTTAGTTGAGACAGCTAGAAATAACATTGCAAACTTGTTAAATGCTTCAGCATCTGAAATCATTTTTACAGCAGGTGGTACTGAAGCAGACAATCTAATTATACACAATGCAGTTAATAATTTAGGGGTAAAACGAATCATAACTTCAAAGATAGAACATCATGCAGTATTGCACACGGTAGCTTTTTTACAAGATACATGTAATGTAGAGGTAGATTTTGTTTCAGTCCTTCCTTCGGGTGATATTTCTTTTGATCACTTGGAAGATTTACTGAAACAAACTGACGAAAAAACACTTGTGACCTTGATGCATATTAATAATGAAATTGGAAATGTTTTACCTTTAAAACTAGTTTGTGATTTATGTCATCAATATAAAGCCTTATTTCATTCAGATACTGTTCAGGCTATTGGGCATTATTCGATAGATTTACAAAAAACTCCAATAGATTTCATTACTGCTAGTGCCCATAAATTTCATGGTCCAAAAGGAGTTGGATTTGCATATTTTAAGAAAGGTTTTGGAATTCAACCTATGTTTCATGGAGGAGATCAAGAAAAAGGTGCAAGATCTAGCACAGAAAATGTTCATGGAATTTTGGGAATGGAAAAAGCATTTTTAATTGCTTCTAAAACATTAGAATCAGATATGACGACAATGAATACTTTAAAAGTATTTTTCATGAAAGAATTGCTAAACATTAATCCTAATATTCGTTTCAACGGACAATCTTCTAATATTGAATTGAGTAGTTGTACTATTCTGAGTGTTTCACTTCCAATTAAAAATGAACTATTATTATTCAATTTAGATCTTTATGGAATTGCTGTTTCAGGTGGTAGCGCTTGTCAGAGTGGAAGTTCTAATAGATCACATGTTTTATCAGAAATTACAAGCGATGATCTTGAAGGGTATACTTCTGTAAGGTTTTCGTTTAGTAGGTTTACAAAAAAGGAAGACTTAATTTATACAGTACAACAATTAAAAAAACTTCTGTAAGTTTTTTTAGTTATATTAAATAGTAATCGTTGTTGGTTTATAGAAATTAAAATTAATTTCTACGAGTTTTATCATATTGACGAATCATAAAGAATGCCCAAACCAAAACAAAAGCAACTACAAATATGGAAAAGTAAAGGACTATATTATCTGCGCTCATGTTCTATAAGTTTAAGATAAATTAATACTCCTAACAATGTTGGTGCCCATAAACCAATGAAAATCCCATGCAATTTGTTTCCAGATAAAAACATATACTCAGCAATGACTATAATCATAAAACACAATGCTAACATAAGTAAGTTAGACAATCCTATTTTTTTTATAAAATTCATTAATAACTATTTTTTATAAATGTAAAAAAAAATGATTGACAATTCCCTTTAAATTAAATAATTTTTTTCATACTTATTGTGAATTGAAAGTATGGCTAAACCAAATAAAACTGCAACAAGAATTAGAATAGTATTAATTAATCCACTGACCCCAAAAGACATACGTATTAAAATAGTAGAAATGATAAATCCTGAATTTCTAATAATCTTATGAAATTGATCTGTATAAAAGAATGAAATTAAAAGTAGAATTACATCTACTAATATTAATACCGTAAAAAATTGATCAAAAAACAGATTATTAATACTTTCTATTGAAGGAAATTCATTCGAAGAGGATATCATTCCAGTAGACCATTTTACAAGCGTATTAAGAGCCATAAAAAAGAATAAAGGCACTAAAACAACAGCTATTAATCTTTTCTTTTGTACAAATTTTTCTATCACAGGTTGTAAGTTAACCTGTTGTACAACTTTTTGTTTTCCTTGTTTTTGAAACAAATAAATTAAAAAGAAAAGTAGGAGAGAGGCAATTAAATCATAGGTGAATTGCAAGTCTCCTTTAATTTCAAACCAATTAGAAGTAAGCTCCAATGATGATAAGTCTTTAAACAATTTTCGAATTATAATAAGTGTAATTATCTGATACTGTTTTGTTATGTATGTTGTAAAAGATTTTGGCAGGTAATAAATTAAAAGATACACTTCATAAATAAGAATAAATGAAAAAGGGGTGTAGATAGCTGATATCGGATTATTTAATAGTTCAGAACTTGAATTTAAATTAATGATATTTAATTTAGAAAAGTATATGAATGCTAAATGAATGAAAAAGCTAAGTAAAGCAATATTAAGAATTACTTTCTCTGTTTTGATTTTTGTTTTACTTGAAAGAAGTTTATCAAATAAAAATTGAGATATTTTATTAATTTTGACCATGCAATATTTTGTATGATAGTGTTTTGTGTAAAAATTTCACACAACTAGAAACTAAAAATAGTGAAACTAAATTAACTAAAGTTACATCGATCTGTTTTTCTTACTATTATTTTTAAAATACTTCATGTTTTTTTTCTTTAAATCTACTTTTTTTAAACTATGTGTAAACTCTATTTCTTCGATCGATAATTTATGGTATTTTTACAATAGAAATAAACATCTTCATGAGTAAATCATATGCAAAGCAGACCGTAGTAAATAATATTTCATTTATTGAGTTTTATCATCCATCTCACAATTCGTTACCAGGTGATATCTTACAACAATTAGTAGATTTAATTAAGAACGCAGGAGATAATGAAGATGTTAGGGTAATTGTTTTGCAAAGTGGGGGAGATCGAACCTTTTGCGCTGGTGCTAGTTTTACAGAATTAGTAACTATTTCAGATGAAAAATCTGGAATGATATTTTTCTCTGGATTTGCAAAGCTTATAAATGCCATGAGAACCTGTCCAAAATTTATTATTGGAAGAATTCAAGGAAAAACAGTTGGAGGTGGCTTAGGTATTGTAGCTGCCAGTGACTATTGTTTAGCTACTAAACATGCAGAGATTAAATTAAGTGAACTTAATATAGGTATTGGTCCCTTTGTCATTGGTCCTGTAATTGAACGTAAAATAGGACTTAGCTTACTTTCACAAATATCTCTTAATCCTAAAAAATTTTATTCAGCTTTATGGGCAGAAAAGTATGGTCTATACTCTGAAGTTTTTGAAAATACTTCAGAATTAGATAAAGCAGTAATGACTTTTGCTGAAGAGTTATGTTCATATAACCCAGAAGCTATGAAAGAAATGAAAAAATCATTTTGGAGAGGAACTGATCACTGGGATATATTGTTAAACGAGCAAGCTAAAATTAGTGGAAGATTAGTATTGTCTAGTTTTACAAAGAACGAGTTGAGCAAATTTAAATGATTGGTTTATTCTAAAATCTTTTAAAGAATATCATTATTTCTAAATGACTAGTCTTTTTTATTAAAATACATTATTTTTAATTATTTGCTTTATTTTATCGATGTTAATGATATATTATCAGTGTTTTCAACAATTTCATGTTAATATTTTTTTAAAAAAACTCTATTTTTATGAATATGATAAAATTGTTTCTTAAAATAGAGATATTCATATTTTCACTTCCTTCAAAATTATTTAAATTACACATTTAAGATTTTTAGAGGCTTTTTATTGAGAGCTACATCGCTTACGAAAACATTTTCGTAAGTTCTCATCCCTTTGTTTATTTGGTGTTGTGGGTTTTTTGTTTAAAATTCGCAACTTCTAAATCTAAAACATACAATAATGAAAAAATTAAAATTAATCATGTTATTAACAGTATTATTTACAAGTATTAACATGTACTCTCAAGAAAATGATGAAAAAGGAACATTTACTCTAAGTGGAAGTGTAGATACTTATTATTCTACAAATTTATCTACATCAGACATTGGAACTATTGGAACTTTAACTGATGTACCCGCAAATGGTTTTGGTTTAGGTATGGCAAATACTGTGTTTTCTTATGAAAAAGGTAAAACTGGAGTGGTTGCAGATTTAGCTTTTGGACCAAGAGCAAATGCTGCAAATGCTTATGAGGGAGCAATTAACCAATTATATGCATATTACAATGCTTCTGACAAAGTAACATTTACTCTTGGACAGTTTAATACATTTTATGGTTATGAAGTTATATCTCCAACTGGAAATTTTAATTATTCAGTTTCTTACTTATTCAATGCCGGTCCATTTTCACACACAGGTTTAAAATTAGATTATGCGGCTTCTGACGATTTATCATTTATGCTAGCTGTAACTAACCCTCATGGACTAACTGCTGGTTCAAATTTTGACGGTATAATAGATGTCAATGGTGATGTAACGTATTATGATTATTATCAATTAGGTTTTCAAGTTGGTTATAAAGATCAATTTTTTAACCTAGCATATGGAGCTGACGGTTTTGGTTCTTCAGACGTTTTATATCTAGATTACACAGGTGGTTTTGATTTATCAGACTCTTTCTTTTTTGGAATCAATGCTGCTTATTCAAATTCTGAAGATGCTGATTCAGGTTATCAAGGATTTGCCTTATATCTTCAAAATGAATTCTCTGATACTTTTGCTTTAGGTTTAAGACCAGAATTTTTCACACTAACTTCTGGTGCAGGAAATCAAACCATTTCAGCATTCACTTTAACAGGTAATACTACATTATCTGAAAGTTTAAAACTAATTACTGAATTAAGATACGATACTTCAGGAGATGATATAATATTTGTTGGAGGGAAAGAAAATGCAACTGGTTTAACCGTAGCTGCTGTTTATTCTTTTTAAATAATAATTTAACTAAAATTTACAATTATGACTAATTTTTTACCAAAACTAATTTTGAGATTACCTAGTGTATTTCAAGAAACTGTAACAGACTCTATTGCTGTTGTTACTGGAGTAACGGAAGAACAGCTCACGGCTGCAGTAGATGTAGCAGTTAAATCTACAACTGAATCTATCTACGGAGACATGGGAATGCTATGGATGTTATTATCAGGTATTTTAGTATTCTTTATGCAGGCTGGTTTTACATTGGTAGAATCTGGAATGACAAGATCAAAAAATGCTGTAAACATAGCTATGAAAAACCTCTTGGATATTTGTGTAGGTTCTTTAACTTACTGGTTTGTAGGATATTCTTTAATGTATGGAGATACTACTAACGGTTGGTTTTTCTGGAGTGGATTATTTCAGGGTGAAGGAGCAGATTTGTTTTTTCAAACGATGTTTGCCGCAACAGCTGCAACAATAGTTTCTGGAGCTATAGCTGGTAGAACTAAGTATTCTACATATGCAATTTTTTCAATAGTGATGACAGCAATTATATATCCAATATCTGGAGGATGGCAATGGCAAGGTTCAGGTTGGTTAACCGAATTAGGATTTATTGATTTTGCTGGATCATCTATTGTTCATTCTGTTGGAGGATGGGCTGCATTGGTCGCTGCCATATTGGTGGGACCAAGAATTGGAAAGTTTTTAGATGGAAAAGTAATGCCTATACCAGGACACAATCAAGTTTTAGCAACATTGGGAGTTTTCATCCTTTGGTTAGGTTGGTTTGGATTTAACGGAGGATCACAATTAGCATGGGGTGGTGCAGATGCTATTGGTGCCTCAAATGTAGTTTTAATAACAAATTTAGCAGCAGCTGCAGGTGGTTTAGGTGCTCTAATTACTACATGGATATGGTATGGTAAGCCTCATTTAGCACAAACATTAAATGGAGCATTGGCAGGATTAGTAAGTATTACTGCAGGATGCGGAAATATGTCTTCTGAAGGAGCTGTTTTAGCCGGATTACTTGGAGGTATTTTAGTGGTTTTCTCAATTGAGTTTATCGAGAAAAAATTAAAGATAGATGATGCTATTGGAGCAGTTTCTGTTCATGGTGTAGTAGGTGTTTGGGGAACCATTGTAATTGGTCTTTGGGGAATTGATGCAGATGGTGGTATAGGGTTGTTTAACGGAGGTGGAGCTACTCAATTAGGAGTACAAGCACTTGGTTCATTGGCATATGCAGTATGGGCAGTTGCTTTATCTTGGATCGTTCTGTTTACATTGAAGAAAACAATTGGTCTTCGTGTAGATAAAGAGGTTGAGTTAGAAGGACTTGATATTACAGAACATGGAACAATAGCCTACCCTGGAAAAAGAGACAGAGGTGAGTAATAAATTTCATAAAAAAATAATTAAAATCTAAAAAAATTATCCCCTAAATGATAATTTAGATAGTGGTATAATCCCCACCACATATTATTAAACTCTATTAATAGGAAAAATGCATTATTTACAATGCATTTTTCTGCGTAAAAAATATTTTAAAGAACCAGTATAAATTAAATAGAAATAATAGGCATGAAAGATCAAGGATTGTATTTAAGTGAGTTTGAACATGAAAATTGTGGCGCT
>OJFL01000183.1_pt1 | contig 35186 bp, 35 predicted proteins | sample 1594131 | NCBI WGS metagenome assembly OJFL01 (sample SAMN05416782, study PRJEB24817) | seawater metagenome | isolation source: Sea water | place: Canada:Atlantic | collected 2013-07 | reverse complement strand
TAGATACTTCATCTTTCTTTTCAACTGAAGATCAGGTTCCTTCAAAGACCATGGTAATTCTTCATGGATATCCTACTTCATCCTATGATTATTATAAAGTATTACCTGAATTATCTAAAAACTACAGAGTTATTTTACACGATCACCTAGGTTTTGGTTTTTCTGACAAACCAAAAGATGTGTATTATTCATTAATCGAACAAGCAGATATGGCCTTAGAATTGTGGCGTCAATTAGGTTTAAAAAAAATATACTTATTTGCACATGACTACGGAACATCTGTGGCAACTGAAATTATAGCTCGCCACAATGCAAATGAATTGGACATAGAAATCGAAAAGTTAATTATATCAAATGGTAGTATTCATATTGAATTATCTCAATTAAGGACCATTCAAAAACTTCTAAAACATAAATTTTTAGGAAAGTATGTTGCTAAACTCACCAACTTTAAAATTTTCAAAAAAAATATGAAAAATATTTATTTTGATACTTCTAAAGTAACAGATAATGAGCTTAAAGAAATGTGGACATTAATTGAATTAAATGGTGGAAGAAAAATTATACATAAGTTAACTCAATACATTAATGAGCGATATTTATATTGGGATCGGTGGATTGGTGCGTTAAAAGAATCTCAAATACCAACGAAGATTATTTGGGCAAAAAACGATCCTATTGCCATTCCTGCTATTGCCAGGTTAATAGCAACAGAAATCTCAAATAACAAATTATTTTGGATAGAAAATACAGGTCATTTTCCGATGTTAGAGAATCCTGATGAATGGTTAAATTGCATCTTAAAAAACAACTAATCAGTAACTTACTTACTAGTAAATAATGTGTTCTTGAGCAAGTTTAGCCCTTATTGAAGCTATTGTTTGAGCTCTTTTACATAAACAAAAAGCGAGTGCGGAAAGCAGGAAGTAGCTCCTAAAAAAATTAATCCTCTGAGGTAACTTCAGTATTAGAACTTTCTTTATGTTCTTTAATTTTTCTAGTTCCCTCGTAGAGTTCATACTTCACAAACTTACAGTCTAAATCTGCATTCTTTAATTCTATTCGTTTAGAAGTTCGTAAACCCACATGCTTTAAAGCTTGCATGTCTGATGTAATCATCCATGCAGTAGAATTTGGATAGTTATTTTTTAAGGTATCCCCTATTTTGGTATAAAATTCGTTTACATCTATATTTAAACGCTCTCCATAAGGCGGATTGAATAAAATGGTGGTATTCCCAAAAACTTCTTTGGTAGAATTGAAGAAATTTATATGATGAACGCCTATAAACTCATCTAAATTGGCATTAATAACATTTTGCTGTGCCTTAGATACTGCTGAAGGAGCTTTATCAAATCCCATTATTTTGAAATGAGAATTAGTAATTTTTTTTAAAAGTGCATCTTGTATCGTAAAATAAAGATCTTCATCATAATTTTTCCACCGCTCAAATGCAAATTGTTTTCTATTAATATTTGCAGGTATTTTACAAGCAATCATGCAAGCTTCTATTAAAATGGTTCCAGAACCACACATTGGATCTATGAAATTCTCATCACCTGAATAACCTGAAAGTAATACCAAACCAGCTGCTAAAACTTCATTAATTGGAGCAATATTAGTAGCACTTCTATATCCTCTTTTGTGTAATGAATCTCCAGAAGAATCTAAAGATATAGTACACCAATCTTTCTGAATGTGAACATGGATTTTAACATCAGGGTAGTCTAAATCTACATTAGGCCTTTTACTATATTTGTGCCTAAAATAATCTGCAACTGCATCTTTAGATTTTAAGGCAATATAATGAGAGTTACTAGTAAAATTTTTTGAATTAACTACAGCACCAATTGCAAATGTACCCTCAACATCTAAATATTTTTCCCATTTAATTTTTTGGATAGCCTCATACAAATCTTCTTCATCATAAACTTTACAAGTTCTAATAGGTTTTAAAATACGAATAGCTGTTCTTAAAGCAATATTAGCTTTGTATAAAAAACCTTGATCACCTCTAAAAGTAACACTTCTTATACCTTCTTTAATATCTTGGGCCCCAAGTTTCTTTAGCTCCTCGGATAAAACACCTTCCAAACCCTTTAGAGTTGTAGCTGTCATTTTAAAATTAGTATTCATGCATCAAAGATTAGGCTGCAAAAATACACTTTAATAACTCTTTTTTGATATAAGAAATTAGAAAAAATTAATTCATTTATATTACCAGCCTAAAACATTATTTCTAAAAGAATAGTTTATTTTTGTTGCCATATATTTTTATATGAATAAATCAGATTGGTTCACAGATTGGTTTAATACCTCCTATTATCATACACTCTACAAAGACAGAAATGATAAAGATGCCCAATTATTCATTAGAAATATTATTAATTTTTTAAAAATCCCATCATCCTCTCATTTACTTGACTTACCATGCGGTAAAGGCAGGCATTCAATTTATTTAAATTCTCTTGGCTATAAAGTAACTGGAGCAGATCTTTCTAAAAACAGTATACAAGCTGCAAAAAAACATGAAAACAGTACCCTTGATTTTAAGTTAAAAGATATGAGAAAATCATTTGATATTAAATATGATGCTGTCTTTAATCTTTTTACAAGTTTTGGATATTTTGAAAATGATATAGATGATATCTTAGTCCTAAAAAACATACATGATGGATTAAATGAAAATGGTTTATTAGTTCTTGATTTTTTAAATGTTATTAACGTTAAGAAAAAATTAGTAAAAAAAGAAATTAAAATTGTTGATAATATTACATTTAATTTAGAACGAGAAATTAAAGATGGTTTTATCATAAAACATATTAATTTTAAAGATAAAGGAGTAAACCATTCATACTCTGAAAGAGTTAAATATCTTGATCTTGAAAAATTCAAATCTTATTTTATTGAGGCTGGATTAAAAATTAATCATATTTTTGGAGATTATCATTTAACTAAATTTAATCCAATAACCTCTGAAAGACTAATATTTGTAGTATCATGACATATTTGTTTTTAATAGCTTCTGTATTGTTGGGTGTATTAGTGGTGGTAGTGTTGAAACCGTCAAAAAAAACTGTTCGTTTATTACTAGCCTTCAGCGGATCGTATCTATTATCTGTTGCTATTTTACATTTATTGCCTGAAGTTTATACTGATTCATCAAATAATAACATTATAGGTATTTGTATCCTAGCAGGTATTATTTTACAATCTATATTAGAATCTTTTTCAAAGGGAGCCGAACATGGTCATATCCATATTCATACCAACGGAAGAGCTTTTCCAAAATTATTATTTGTGAGTTTATGTGTACATGCTTTTTCTGAGGGTTTACCAATTTACCACTCAGGAGAAAATTTACTTTGGGCCATCATTGTTCATAAAATTCCAATAGCCATTATTTTAACTATATTTCTAGTAAATAGTAATTTTTCAAAAAAAACAATTGGATTTTTTTTAACCATATTTGCTTTAATGAGCCCGTTAGGAGTTTTAATCTCTGATAAAATTATATTTTTCGAACTTTATAGCTCTGAAATTACGGCAGTAATAATTGGAATCTTCTTACACATCTCAACAATAATTTTGTTTGAAAGTTCAGAAAATCATAATTTTAATTTACATAAGTTTTTAGCTATAATGGCTGGGATATTGTTGACAGTTTTTACACTTTAATTAGCAACTTCATTTATGAATTTAATTCTCATTAACCGAAGTTCTTCTTCATCATACTCTCCATCAAACTCATCTAAAGCCTCTTGTATTGTATCAGATTCCGCCTCCATGAAATACTCATAGATATCTTCTTGTTGCTCTTCATCTAAAAGATCATCTAAAGAATAATCTATATTTAATTTTGTCCCTGAGTAAATGATGACTTCCATTTCTTTAATTAATTGATCCATTTCTAATCCTTTAGATTTTGCAATATCAATTAAAGGTAATTTTCTATCTGTATTTTGAATAATATATAATTTTAATCCAGAATTGACACCTGTACTTTTTACGATTAGGTCGTCTGGTCTAACCACATCATTATCTTCAACATATTTAGATATTAAATTAATAAACTCTTCTCCAAATTTTCTTGCCTTACCTTCTCCTACTCCATGAACTTTAGATAATTCCTCTAGAGTTATAGGATATTTTAGAGCCATATCGTCTAATGAAGGATCTTGAAATACTGCAAATGGAGGAACACCATATTTTACTGCAACTTTTTTTCGTAAATCTTTTAAAAACCTAATAAGTTTCTCATCAGCTGAAACACCAGAACTAGGTTCATTAGTTATAATATCTTCAGTAGCTTCTTGCGAGTAAATATGATCTTCCGTCATCATAAATGAAGTAGGACTGGATAAAAAGCTTTCACCTTTTTTAGTGAGTTTTACAACGCCATATTGTTCAATTTCTTTCCGAATAAAATTCACAACTAAAACCTGCCTAAGAAGAGCCATCCAGTAGGAAGAGTCTTTCTCTTTACCACAACCAAAAAAAGGTTTTAAATTGGTTTTATGAGAGTTGAGCAATGCATTTTCTTTACCCACTATCGCATTTACAATATCTTTAGATTTGTATTTATCATTTGTATCTCTAACAACTGATAATAATTTAACTACGTTTTCTTTAGCTTCATTTTTTTTCTTCGGGTTCTTTGTGTTATCGTCCATTTCTGCACCATCTCCATTTATTTCATCATATTCTTCTCCAAAATAATGTAATAAATATTTTCTTCTAGACATAGAAGTTTCTGCATAACCAACCACTTCTTGAAGGAGTGCATGGCCAATTTCTTGCTCAGCGATGGGTTTGCTGGCCATAAATTTCTCTAACTTTTCAATATCTTTATAAGCATAAAAAGCTAAACAGTATCCCTCTCCATCGTCTCGACCTGCTCGACCTGTTTCTTGATAATAACTTTCCAAGCTTTTTGGAATGTCGTGATGAATTACAAAACGAACATCTGGTTTATCTATTCCCATCCCAAATGCTATTGTAGCAACTACAACATCACAGTCTTCCATTAAAAACATATCTTGGTGCCTAGCTCTAGTTTTAGCATCTAATCCTGCGTGATATGGAACAGCCTTAATATTATTAACCTGTAAAACTTGAGAAATTTCTTCTACTTTTTTTCTGCTTAAACAATATATAATTCCAGATTTACCTTGCCGTTGTTTTACAAACCTTATGATATCTTTTTCTACATCTTTTGTTTTAGGTCTGACCTCATAAAATAAATTTGGCCTATTAAAAGAGGCTTTAAAAGTTGTAGCATCACTTATTCCTAAAGTTTTTAAAATATCTTCTTGAACTTTTTCAGTAGCAGTAGCAGTCAAACCTATCACAGGAACATTATCAATTTGTCTTATGATATGTTTTAAATTTCTATATTCCGGTCTAAAATCATGACCCCATTCTGAGATACAATGGGCCTCATCAATAGCAACAAAAGAGATTGTTTGTTGTTTTAAAAAATTCACATATTCTTCTTTAATTAAGGATTCTGGAGCTACATAGAGTAGTTTAGTAATGCCATTTTCTATATCACTTTTTACTTGGGAAATTTCAGATTTATTTAAAGAAGAGTTTAATACATGGGCTACGCCTTCATGATCAGATATGCCACGAATGGCGTCTACTTGATTTTTCATTAAGGCTATTAATGGAGAAATAACTATAGCAGTACCAGAATTCATTAATGCAGGTAACTGATAGCAGAGAGATTTACCTCCTCCTGTAGGCATTATCACAAAGGTGTTTTTTTTTTGCAGAATACTTTTTATAACTTCTTCTTGTAAGCCTTTGAATTGAGAAAAACCAAAATATTTTTTTAAAGGTGGGTATATATTCATTATATAGTATTGAGCATTATAAAGCTAGTGTATTTGGGAAACAATAAGAATAGAATAGTTGTAATATCTTATTTTTATAGTAAATTTGTCTTAGTATTATTTTACTTAAATATATGACTTTTTTTTATTTAGATAAAAATAAATTTCATTAATTAAAAAGATTTTTTTTCAATGACTCAAGAAAAAGAAATGTCGTTTTTAAATCACCTTGAAGAACTTCGTTGGCACTTGGTCAGAAGTTTTGCTTCAATTTTTATTATTGGAATCGGTCTTTTTTCTGTTCAAGAGTTTGTTTACAATGAGTTTCTTCTTGCTCACATCGATCCAAACTTTATAACCTACAGATTATTCTGTGATTTTTTCTCTTTTTTTGGGGTGGAAAGTAATTTTTGCTCTTTAGACTATCCAAACACACTTCAAGTTTTAAAACCAACTCAACAATTAATGAATTCTATATGGTCTTCATTTATTTTAGGGTTTATATTAGCTTTCCCATATATTTTATGGGAATTATGGAAGTTTATTTCACCAGGATTACATGTTAACGAAATAAAAAAATCAAGAGGGTTTATATTAACTGCATCATTTTTATTTTTCATAGGAGTTTTATTTAGCTTTTATGTTATAGCTCCTATTTCTGTTAATTTTTTATACACCTATCAGATAAGTGATAAATTAGTTAATCAATTTACCATGGAGGCTCACATAAGTTTAATTACCAATATGCTTTTAGGTGTATCTATTATGTTTGAACTTCCTGTTCTTGTTTATTTCTTTACAAAAATTGGTCTTATATCTCCTGAATTTTTAAAACGCTATAGAAAACATGCTCTAGTTTTAGTATTGATATTGGCGGCGATTATTACACCTCCTGATGTTGCTAGCCAAATTATTGTTGCTATTCCTGTGTTAATTTTATATGAAATTAGTATCAAAGTATCCAAAAGAGTGATAAAAAACCAACAAAAAAATGCCAACAAATAAAGTTTCAGAATTTAATAATTATCGATCCCTGATGAATGATAAAATATTAAGCGGTGATAATAAAATTATTAAACGAATTTTCAATTTAGACACCAATGCATTTAAAGAAGGACACCTACCTGTAAAGACTAAGGAATTATTAGGTTTAGTAGCTTCAACAGTTTTACGTTGTGACGATTGTATTGCCTATCACTTAGAAACCTGCTTTAAAGAAGGAGTGTCAAAAGAGGAAATAATGGAGAGTCTATCTATTGCTACTCTTGTGGGTGGTACGATAGTAATTCCACATTTAAGGAGAGCTTATGAGTTTTGGGAGGCTTTGGAAGACAAAAGTAAATGATATTTTTTATATCTTAACAATTATGAACATGTTAAGACTTTATGAAAATTCTAATTATTATTTTTACTATGTGATAAAAAAAATAGTACAATACAAATAACTATATACTAAATAATGATTTTAAGAGCTGAAAATATTGCTAAAAGTTATAATGGTCGCCAAGTTGTTAAAGAAATTTCTTTAGAGGTAAAACAAGGAGAAATAATTGGATTACTAGGGCCAAATGGTGCAGGAAAAACTACTTCTTTCTACATGATAGTCGGAATGATTCAACCTAATGGTGGGAAAATATTTCTAAATGATGAAGAAATCACTAGCTACCCTATGTACAAAAGAGCTCAAAAGGGAATTGGTTATTTAGCACAAGAAGCATCTATTTTCAGAAAACTATCGGTAGAAGACAATATAATGTCTGTTCTTCAATTTACAGATTTATCCAAGAAACAACAAAAAATTAAGTTAGAGTCTTTGATTGAAGAGTTTAATATTAACCATGTTCGTAAAAACAGAGGTGATTTGTTATCTGGTGGAGAACGAAGAAGAACAGAGATTGCACGTTGTTTAGCATCTGACCCAAAGTTTATTTTATTAGATGAACCTTTTGCAGGAGTAGATCCAATTGCAGTTGAAGACATTCAAAGTATTGTTGCGCATTTAAAAGACAGAAATATTGGAATACTTATTACAGATCATGATGTTCAGGCAACTTTAGCCATTACAGATAGAACGTATTTAATGTATCAAGGAGGGATATTAAAAGAGGGAGTTCCTGAAGAACTAGCTAAAGACGAGTTAGTTCGGAAAGTGTATCTAGGAAAAGATTTTGAATTGAAAAGAAAAAAAGTATTTTAAGCTTTTTTCATATTCTTAATCATAGATAAAAGAACATAACACACAATTATTAGGGGTACTGCCAAATATTCAACAGACATCAATAGAATTATTGAAAGTACTATTAAAATATATTTAAATAAATTCTCTCTTACACCATAATTTTTAAACTTTAATGAAAACAAGCGGAGTGCTGAGTTCATTAAAAAACTAAATAAAATTGTAATTCCAATTAAAAAGTAATTATTACCAATTAAGTCTTTTACAAAGTCAATTTCAGAATGCATTTGAACTAATGGTAATGATACGATAAACAAACTCATTGCTGGTGTTGGTAAACCGATAAAAGATTCAGATTGCCTAGTATCTAAATTGAATTTAGCCAATCGATAACAAGCTGATAATGTGACAAGCAGGCCAATTAAAGGAAGTCCCATTGAGATCTTAAATTCTGCATGTATATCATATGGCAATTGTTGATTATTCCTTAACAAAACAAAGAGTACAATACCTGGAACAACACCACTGGTTACCATATCCGCTAATGAATCTAGTTGCTTTCCTAATTCACCTGAAACTTTTAAAATTCTAGCAAAAAAACCATCAAAAAAATCGAGAAATATACCTAATACAACAAATAATGCAGTCATTTCAAAATGACCACCTACAGCGAAAATAGCTGCTAATGTTCCACAAAAAAGGTTACCGAGGGTAACCATATTCGGAATGTGTTTTTTGATACTCATAAATCTTAAAATCTTTTGCTAAAATAGTAAAACCTTTTTGGTGATTTTAAATATCATGATTTTTTAAGCATATTTGCCAAATTAATTACTAAAAAAAACTATGCCCATCATTAAATCAAAATTCTCTCCCTCATTTCCATTTAAAAATGGTCATTTAAGTACCATGTATAGATCTATTTTTATGAAAGAGTCTCATAACTATAAACGAAAAAGAATTACAACTTGGGATAATGATTTCATTGATTTAGATTTCTCAAAAGTTAATTCATCGAAATTAGTTGTACTTATTCATGGTTTAGAAGGAAGCTCAGAATCAAAATATATTTTAGCTGCAGCTTCAGAGCTAAACAAAGCTGGCTACGATACAGTTTCGTTTAATTTAAGAGGTTGTAGTGGAGAAGACAACCTATTACTCCCTACCTATCATAGTGGAAAAACAGAAGACTTAGATTTTGTAATTAGCTATTTGATTGAAAATTATTTCTATGATAAAATAATGGTTGTAGGGTATAGTCTCGGCGGAAATATTACTTTAAAATATTTTGGAGAACATGTAAAAACTATATCAGATAAAGTTTCTTGTGGAGTGGCTATTTCTGTTCCAGTGGACCTAGCAAGTTCAAGTAAAACAATGGGGACCTCAAAAAACAAAATATACATGTATAAATTTTTAAGATCCTTGAGAAAAAAAATCCTCATAAAAACTCAAAAACATCCAGATTATAAGTTAAACATTAACAAACTATTGAAATCTAAAACATTTAAAGAATTCGATGGTTTATATACAGCTCCAGTATCTGGTTTTTCTGGTCCTGAAGATTATTGGGAAAAAGCAAGTTCCAAACCCTATTTGACTTCAATTAAAAAACCAGTTTTATTAATTACTTCCAAAGATGACCCCTTCTTAGCTGAAGAATGTTATCCATTTGAAGAAGCAAAAAAATCTAATTATTTTTATTTGGAAGTAACAAAACATGGTGGACATGTGGGGTTTATTTCTAGTTTTTTTATTAAAAAAAATAGATGGCTGGAAAACAGAATACTACAATTTATAAAAGACAATGGCTAATTGATACAATATCTACAGAAATGTAAAGTTATTTTAATAATATATTAAGATATTTGTCTGTATAATTTCTATATCCATTGAAAAAAAAATATTTTTTACTTTTTCTTTTATTTCCTTTTGTAATTAATGCTCAAGCATTAAGAAACTACTCTAATGAATTTTTAACTATAGGGGTAGATGCAGCTGCATTGGGAATGAGTAAATCTGTTGTGGCCTCTACAAACGATGTGAATTCTGGATATTGGAACCCGGCAGGTTTGGTAAATATCAAAGATTATCAAGGATCACTTATGCATTCCTCCTATTTTGCTGGTATTGCAAATTATAATTATGCTGCATTTGCTATGCCAATTGACAAACGAAGTGCTTTAGGGATTTCAATTATTAGGTTTGGAGTAGATGATATTTTAAATACTACAGAATTAATAGATAGTCAAGGTAATATCGATTTTAATAGAATTAGTTTATTTTCAGCAGCAGATTATGCCTTAAACATCTCTTATGCTAGGAATCTAATTTTTAAAGGTGTTTATTTTGGAATGAATGCCAAAATAGTGAGAAGAACTATTGGTGATTTTGCAAACTCATGGGGTGTTGGATTAGATGCAGGAATTCAATATGAGAGAAAGAATTGGAAATTTGGTTTAATGATTAGAGATATTTCTACAACCTTCAATATTTGGACTATTGATACAGATGCCTTTGCAACAATTCAAAATGCAATTCCTGGGCAAAATCAAGAATTACCTGAAGCTACAGAAATAACTAAACCTAAAGTTCAATTTGGTGTAGCGCGATCATTTAGCTTAGGTCGATTTTTTCATCTCTTAACTGAAGCTGATTTAAATATGAGGTTTACTAAAACTAATGATTTAATCTCAACAAGCCTAGCTAGTATAGATCCTGCTTTAGGTTTTCAATTAGATTATGATGATTTTGTTTTTTTAAGAGCAGGTATTGGAAATTTTCAAAATACAACAGAATTTGATGGAAGTAAAAACTTAACACTACAACCCAATTTTGGGGTTGGTTTTTTATACAATGGCATCCAAATAGATTACGCGCTAACAAATATTGGTAGTCTTGGAAATGCATTATTTTCTAATATTTTTTCAGTAAAATTTGATTATAGTTTTTTTAGACGATAAGCCATGAATAGAACCTATTTCTTTATTTTATTATTTATTTGTTCACTTCAAAACATTCAATCTCAAGAATTAAAATTATCGGAGCAATCTGAAATAAGTATTATTACTGTTGGTCCAGGAGATGTTCTATATGAAGCTTTTGGTCATAGTGCCATAAGAGTTAGCGACCCAGTTATTGGAATGGACAATATATTTAATTATGGATTGTTTGATTTTAATCAACCAAATTTTAAACTCAATTTTACCAAGGGAAAGTTATTGTATAAACTAGGAAAAAGACCATTTCAAAATTTTGTAACTAATAACTACTATCAAAAAAGGTGGATGAAGGAACAAGTCCTAAATTTATCTCAATCAGAAAAACAAAATATGTATGCATTATTAGAGGAAAATGCCTTACCTAAAAACGCAGAATATTTATACGATCCTTACTTTAATAATTGTGCCACCAAATTGAGAGATATTACAAAAGAGATACTTGGTAACAAGGTTCATTTTCCATCATCATTTTCTGACGAAAACTATACCTTAAGACAACTTATGAACAAAGAACTTTCATGGAACACTTGGGGTAATTTTGGTATTAATCTGGCTCTTGGTAATACTTTGGATAAAACAACTACTGCTGAGGAGTATATGTATTTACCAGATTATGTCTATCAAGCATTTAAAATTGCTAAAAAATCAAAAAATAATATCGACGTTCCATTGGTACTTAAAGAAAATGTAATTTTAAATTTTAAAGAGAATAAAATTCAACCCAAATGGTATAGCCCATTTTTTGTTTTTTCAATCCTTCTTTTACTTTCAATAGTCATTACTTATAGAGATAAAAAAAGGAATAAAAGGTCTAAACTCCTTGACTTTTTATTGTTTTTTTTGACAGGTTTTTTAGGAATAATTATCTGTTTTTTATGGTTTTTCACCGATCATTCTACAACACCAAATAACTTTAATTTTTTATGGGCATTTTTTCCTAACATTTTTATGGCTTTTATTCTTTTACAAAAGAATATACCCGATTGGGTAGTTAAGTACATAAAATTCTACTTATTATTACTCGCTGTTACTCTTTTCGTTTTTATATTAGGAAGAATGAATGGAATTAATGGATATTTCTTTGGTATACAAGAGTTTTCTTTTGTGTTAATACCCATTGTTTTAATGTTATTTATGAGATCTTTTTACCTTCACAAAATATTGAATACAAAAAAATAAAATATAGAATTGTTTTTATTAGATTTAACGATTAATGTATAATTACATAATATGTGATTAATCCTGTTATTTTTACATAAAAATCAAAGACATTAAAATGAAGCAGCAAATTATTGAGTGTGTTCCAAATATTAGTGAAGGACGAGATCTAAAAAAAATTAAAACAATTGCAAATGTTGTTACAGAAGTTGAGGGGGTAAAACTGCTTGATATAGATCCAGGAAAAGCTACAAACAGAACAGTAATCACATTTGTTGGAGAACCCTCACAAGTAATAGAAGCTGCATTTAAGCTTATTAAAAAAGCTAGTGAGCTCATAGATATGAGCAAACAAACTGGCGAACATCCTAGATTTGGTGCAACCGATGTGTGTCCATTAGTCCCAATAGCTAATATATCTATGGAAGAAACGGCAAATTATGCACATTTATTAGGAAAAAGAGTTGGTGACGAATTAGGAATATCAGGTTATTATTATGAAAATGCAGCTACTAAAGATGACCGCAGGAATTTAGCTACAGTTAGATCTGGTGAATATGAAGGTCTTGAAAATAAACTATCTGATGCAAACTGGAAACCAGATTTTGGCCCAATAACTTATTCTATAAAAACAAAAAAAACAGGCGTAACTGCAATCTCTGCAAGAGACTTTTTAGTAGCCTACAATATAAATTTGAACTCCACCTCTACCAGACGAGCCAATGCAATTGCTTTTGATATTAGAGAGGCTGGAAGAGTAAAACGAGAAGGAAACCCTATTACCGGAAAAAAAGTAGTAGATGCAAATGGAGAACCCATAAGAATTCCAGGAAAATTAAAGGCTGTAAAGGGGATTGGCTGGTATATAGAAGAATACGATATTGCTCAAATTTCATACAATCTTACCAACATTTCCATTACCTCAATGCATGAGGCTTTTGATGAAACATGTAAAGCTGCAGATAAAAGAGGTATAAGAGTCACAGGTTCTGAGTTGGTAGGATTGGTTCCATTACAAGCCATGCTAGATGCTGCTGATTATTTTTTATTAAAACAAAGGCGATCTCTTGGAATAAGCGAAGCTGATAAAATTAAAATAGCAATAAAGTCTCTTGGTTTAGATGATTTAAAACCATTTAATCCAAATGAAAGAATTATTGAATATGTAATGGGCGTAAACCTTAGCAAAAAGTTAGTTGATTTTACTGTAAAAGAATTTGCTGATGAAACTGCATCTGAATCAATGGCTCCTGGTGGAGGGTCTATTGCAGCCTATGTTGGAGCACTTGGAGTTTCACTAGGAACTATGGTTGCAAATTTATCAGCACATAAACCCGGATGGGATGAACAATGGGAATTTTTTTCCAAATGGGCAGAAAAAGGACAACAGTATAAAAAAGATTTACTTTTTTTAGTAGATGAAGACACCAATGCTTTTAATAAAATAATTGATGGTTTTCGTATGCCTAAATCAACAACAGAGGAAATTGAATTGAGAAAAGCAGCTATTGAGAACGCCACTAAGTATGCTACAGAAATTCCTTTTAAAGTTATGGAAACTGCTTATAATTCAATGGAAGTAATGATGGCTATGGCTAAAGAGGGAATACAAAACTCATTATCAGATGCAGGTGTTGGAGCATTATGTGCTAGAACAGCTGTAATAGGTGCCTATTTCAATGTTAGAATCAATGCAAAAGATATAAAAGATAGATCATTTGCTGAAGGAATTCTCTCTAAAGCTAAGGAAATTTATAACAAAACCAATAGTTTAGAAAATGAAATGATTCAACTTATAGATTCTAAAATATAAATGACATCTTCATTAAAAATAATTTCGTTTGAAGAAATCTATTCAAAAGCATTCTATCAATTAAATATAGAATGGTTAGAAACCTTTTTCTATGTTGAAAATTTTGATAGAGAAGTTTTGAGTAATCCCAATAAATATATTATTGAAAAAGGTGGATATATCTTTTTTTTATTAGAAAACACAAAAGTTATTGGAACTGTAGCCTTGATGAAAAAAAAAGAAAAGGTTTATGAACTTACAAAAATGGCTATAATCCCTGAAAAAAGAGGTAATAAAATGGGTCAATATTTAATGGAATATTGTATTGATTTTGCAAAAAATAAAAAGTTAAATAAATTAATTTTATATTCAAATACGTTACTTAAAAATGCAATTCATATTTATATTAAAAAAGGATTTAAAGAAATTCCGGTAGAAAAAAATTGTCCATATAAGCGAAGTAATATAAAAATGGAATTGCTATTAATTGACAAAAATTAGCTTCTAAATAAAAGTTTTATCATGAAAAAAAAGATTTTTTTACTATTTTCTTTATTTGTTACTTTAAATATTTTATCACAACAAAAAATAGCTCTAAAAGGTATTATTCTTGACCAAGACAACCTTCCTGTACCCTACGCAAGCATAGGTATTATTAGTAAAAATATTGGAACAACATCAACAGAAGAAGGCACATTTAATTTTAGAATTACCAACGAAGAAATAAATGATAATTTAGAAATTTCATCTATTGGTTATCAAACTTTTAAGATTATAGTTGCCGATTTTTTATCTCAGAAGAATAAAACAATTATTCTTAAAGAAAAAACAACAGAACTTTCTGAAATTTCTATAATGAATACTGAGGATTATGTTAAAATGGCATTAAAAAACTTAAAAATTAATTCTATAAGTAAAAATCACCAATTAAAAATTTTATATAGACGCTGGTCTGTTGAAGATAATATTTGCCGCTTCTACATTGAACATTTTATGAATGTAATTGACAGAGGACCTTCTTCATATATCACTAAATATTCTATAGAGGAAAGTAGAAAATCCTCGGAATATAGATTTATTAAAAACTTACAAAATAGACATGCAATTGAATATATGGAATTGAATAATCCTTTAAGAAGAGGAATTTATTATGGCGATTATAAATGGAAAAAAATTAAAAACTCTAATTATGATGGTGAAGATATTAATATTATTGAAGGAATAAATAATACAAGTACTCTAAAATTATACATTGGTTATGACACATTTAAGATCTACAAATTAGAAATTACAAGAAATCCTCCAAAAATAGGAAAGTACTTATACTCATTATATCTATATAAAAAAAATAAAGAAGGTAAGTTATATCTTAGTTATCATAACAGAGAATGGAGAGGTTCAGGTAAGGTCACTGAAAATATGAAACGAATTTTGTTAAAACAAAAAAAAATAACAGGAAATTATATTCCTATAGCCTATAGGCACGAGGTTTTTGTTTTAGAATTAGAAGAAGATAAGAAGAGGTTTGAAAAATATAAAACAATTGAGGAAATGGATATGACGCTTTATGATATTCCTTACAATAAGTATTTTTGGGACAATGTAAGTTTACCTCCAGAAACACTATTTTATAAAAAGAACATTGGTGAGCTCGAATCTTTATTTAATGTACCTATTGAAGATCAGTTTAAGTATTCTAATCAATAAATTAGTAGGTCTAGATAATAGATTGATTAAAGATTATAAAAAGCTTTCTATAGCTAAATCATAACTTTTTAGACCAAAACCAAAAATCACGCCTTTAGCACTGGCTGCAATATAACTTTTGTGTCGAAATTCTTCTCTAGCATGAACATTTGAAATATGAACTTCAATAACCGGAGTGTTAATTGCTTTTACAGCGTCTCCAATACCAACAGAGGTATGTGTATAAGCAGCTGCATTTAAAATTATCCCATCATAACTGAAGCCAACTTCGTGAAGTTTATCTATAATTTCTCCTTCTATATTAGATTGAAAGTATTCTAAATCTGTAGAATTAAACTTTAATTTTAGATTAGAAAAGTAATCCTCAAAAGAATGTGATCCGTAAATATCTGGTTCTCTTTTACCTAATAAATTTAAGTTAGGACCATTGATGATAATTATTTTCATGACGCTAAAATACAATTAAATTCACAAAAAAATAGTGGACTAAAAGTCCACTATTTTAAATATAGTATTTTAAAAAATTTTAAAATTTATAAAGCAAAGCTGCTCCAAAAGAATTTGAACTAACACTAATTCCTTCTACATCTGAAGGATCTGATAATGAAGTTGCGTAGGATGCTATTAAAGTAAAATTGTCAGAAAGATCAATACCTAAACCAATAGATCCAGAAAATATTGAACTGCTAAAACCCTCTACTTCATCAGCTAGACTGAATCCTAGACCAACACCAGGTTGAATAAAGAAATTCCCATCTTTTCCAGTAGGGTAATATTGAAGACCTAAACCAATTGCTAATGAATTATTAGACTCATCTTCAACTTTCTCTCCTATTCCAAAAGCAATAGACGGTAATAAGTCAAAGTTGTCTGATAATTCAGCGTCATAAAATAATCCAATTGAGAAAGCGCCAGAGGCATCTCCTGTAATTTCTCCAAATTCAGAATCTATAGTTGCTTTTCCACTTCCATATCCTACAGAAGCACCAAATTGAGCATTAGCAGAAAAACAAAAAGAAACTAATGCAATCGATAATAATAATTTTTTCATAATAAAAAGTATTTAAATTTAGTTAATTATTAATAAATATAATGAAAAAAAATGAATTTCAAAAAAAAAGTAATAATGAGGGTAATGGTTGATTTTTAAAATTATTAATTATCAACATTAGTGTCAAAAAAAAAGTGGACAAATAGTCCACTTTTTTAAATATTTAAACAAAGCTGTTTCTAAAATTGATAAGCTAATCCTAAACCAAAACTAGAAATACTTCCATCATCTGAAATCGAAGAATAATTTAAATTAAAAGATGTTTTATCGCCAACTGCATAAGTTATATTTGGTCTTAAGTAAAAACCACCTCCTAAACCTTCTGGCGATAAACCTACACCATATCCTACATCAGACCCAACACTAAGTTTATCTGATACACTGTAATTTAAAACTGTTGCAATTGGTAACCAAGCATAGTTTCCTAAATCTACTTCACCAAACTCGCCTAAGTCAAGTGTTTTTCCTGAAAAAGCTAAATAACTTGCAGATAATCCAAATTTAAAATCTGATTCAGCTCCAAACATGTAGGTAGCACTTAAATTATAGGAAACAGATGTAATGTCCCCAGCATCGCCTGTAGGGATTCCTACACCAGCGCCTAAAGAAAACTGGGCATTAGCTGTTAAACAAAAAGTTACTAAAGCAATTGATAATAATAATTTTTTCATTTTAAAAAATTTTAGTTAATATTTATAAATATAGTAAAAAAAAATAATTTAAATAACTAACTTAAGGTTGAGTTACTTAAGTTTAAAATTATCTTATCTTCATAATATGAAATGGAATGATTCAATTATAGATTATAGTCACTTTTTAAAAATTGAAAGAGGGCTTTCTTTTCATACCATACAAAACTACATAAGAGATGTAAAAAAACTTATTTCGTTCTTAGAAAAAGAGTATAAACATAGCTCGCCAATAGAAATAAACGAAGAAGTAATTCAGAAATTTGTTTACGAAATAGCAAAAGAAATAAGCCCAAGAAGTCAAGCTAGAATTATATCTGGATTGCGAAGTTATTTTGATTATCTAATTTTTGAAAACTATAGGGAATCAAATCCTACAGACTTAATTGAAGCTCCAAAAATTGGGGTAAAATTACCTGACACCTTATCGGAACAAGAAATTAATAGCTTAATTTCTGCAATTGACCTTAGCAAAGGAGAAGGAGAAAGAAATAAAGCAATGCTAGAAACTATGTATAGCTGCGGACTAAGAGTAAGCGAGTTAATTCATTTAAAAATTTCAGATTTATTCTTTGATGAAGGTTTTATTAAAATTGTAGGTAAAGGAAATAAAGAACGTTTTGTGCCTATTCATTTTAGAGCTCAAAAATATATTATTATGTATATGAACGAAATTCGAACACTACTATCTATTAAAAAGGGGTTTGAAGATACTTTATTTTTAAATAGACGCGGTAAATCATTATCAAGGCAAATGATTTTTATGATCTTAAAAGATCTTGCTATCAAAATAAATTTAAATAAAAAAATTAGCCCTCATACATTCAGACACTCATTTGCAACACATCTTTTAAAGAACGGAGCAGATTTAAGAGCCATACAGCAAATGTTAGGTCATGAAAGTATTACTACTACAGAGGTTTATGTTCATTTAGATACTAGTTATTTAAAGAAAATAGTAGAAAAATATCACCCAATTAAATCTTAAACAAAAAATCCTGCTATTAGACTTTTTTAAGTTAATAACAGGAAAATATTTTTAAAGAAGAAATTATTTGGCTACGTTTACAGCTCTAGTTTCTCTAATTACTGTAACTTTTACTTGACCCGGGTAAGTCATGTCATTTTGTATTTTTTGACTAATACTAAATGATAATTCAGCTGCTTTAGTGTCATTAACTTTTCCACTTTCAACCATTACACGTAATTCTCGACCTGCTTGTATGGCGTATGCTTTTTGAACACCTGAAAAACCAAAAGCTATATCTTCCAAGTCTTTCAATCGTTGAATGTAGGAATCTAATACCTGTCTTCTTGCACCAGGTCTTGCTCCAGAGATCGCATCACATACCTGAACTATAGGTGCAAATAATGTTTTCATTTCTATTTCATCATGGTGTGCACCGATAGCATTACAAACGTCTTTTTTCTCTCCGTATTTTTCTGCCCATTCCATACCTAATAGAGCATGAGGTAATTCACTTTCAGCATCTGGTACCTTACCAATATCATGAAGTAATCCAGCTCTTTTTGCTATTTTTGGATTTAATCCTAATTCAGATGCCATAATACCACATAAATTGGCAACCTCTCTTGAGTGTTGAAGTAAATTCTGACCATAAGATGATCTGTATTTCATTCTTCCTACGGTTTTAATAAGTTCAGGATGTAATCCATGAATCCCTAAATCTATGACCGTACGTTTTCCAACCTCTATAATCTCTTGAGTAATTTGCTTTTCTGTTTTGGCGACTACTTCCTCAATTCTTGCAGGATGAATCCTTCCATCAGTAACTAATTTGTGCATAGACAATCTAGCTATCTCTCTTCTCACAGGATCAAAACATGAAAGAATAATAGCTTCCGGAGTATCATCAACAATGATTTCTACACCAGTGGCAGCTTCTAAGGCTCTGATATTCCTACCCTCTCTTCCAATAATTCTTCCTTTAACATCATCAGATTCTAAGTTGAAAACAGATACACAATTTTCAACAGCTTGTTCAACACCTACTCTTTGTATAGTACTTAGCACTACTTTTCTAGCTTCTTGTTCTGCAGTTAACTTAGCTTCTTCAAGTGTGTTTTGCACAAAACCCATTGCATCAGACTTAGCCTCATCTTTCAAAGAATTTACTAATTCTTTTTTTGCTTCTTCAGCAGAAAAACCAGAGATCTGTTCCAAAAGATCTACGTGTCTTTTATGAAGTTTTGATACTTCATCATCTTTTTTCTCTAAATATGTTAGTTTATTATTGTAATCGTTTTCTTTTTGTTCTAAAGAGTTGTTTAAACGTTTGGTTTTATCAACTTCAGATTGTATTTGAGATTCTTTATCTCTTGTCCTTTTTTCTATATCTGAAATTTTCTTTTCTCTGTTTAATATGACTTTTTCGTGCTCAGATTTTAATTCTATGAATTTCTCTTTTGCTTGTAATATTTTGTCTTTTTTTAATGCCTCTGCTTCAATTTTAGCTTCCTTAAGAAGAGAATTTGTCTCTTTTTTTGTCGCATCTAAAATTTTATTTGCTTTAGATTTTTCTGAAAATTTTGCTATTATTAATCCTATTATTATTCCTACTAGTCCTGCTAATGCAGGAAATATCATCTGGTCCATAATTTTGATTCGTTTGTATAAAAAGCCTACAGTAGTGAGGTTTATATAAACTCCATTATGACATGTATAGAACTAACTAGCTGATCAAGGATCCTCCTGGTAAAGAAAAAAAAATCAAAACCTAAGGCTTGCTTTAGCAACTAAGACTTGTCCTTCATAATAGTTTAGCGTTGAGTTTATCAAACAAATAACTAATGTAGGCAGTGTATTATTGTATTCAAAGAGTACTTATTCTAAATAATGGCTAACCATTTTGGTGAGTTCATTAATTTTATCAAACGCTTCATTGTTGATTTCCTTTGTATCTAAGGAGGATATTTCAAGTTTAGATGCAAATTGCAATGCACACATGGCTAAAACATCTTGCTTGTCACTCACAGCATAATTATTTTCATAATTACTGATAAGTTGATTAATATTTGTAGCAGCTTTTCTCATACCTTCTTCTTCAATCGTGTTATTAACACTCAAAGGATATGATCTTCCGGCTATAACTAAATTAATCTTTAATTTTCCCACAATACAAATAAATTATATTATTCGTTCAATTGAACGATACATTTATCGATTTCTCGAATTAAAGCGTTTATTTTAAATTTCGTATCTCTTGTACTATTATTACTACCTTCTATAGTTTTAGCAATTTTCAACAACTTAAATTCTTTTTCTTGTTGCTCTAATAATTGCTTGTTCTCCAAAAGTTCATGATGTAATTTTGATGTATTTTGAAGTAGTAATTGATTTTCTTTTAATAAAAAATCATAATTAGAAAGTAAATTTTTTAATTTTTTCTCTAATAAATTAACTGCTTCAGTAGTATTAGTCATTAAACTTTTAAATAAAAACTATACCTCAAAGTTAACATTCTGTTTTTTAACAAACAACTATTTATAGATTTAATAAAAAAACACAAAAAAATAATTAAAATTCATAGTTAAATGATTTAAATAGTTTTCTTAATTTGGTAGAAAAATTATTGTAATTTGAAGAAGATCATTTTTTTATTCTTTTTGGCGAGTATTACCTCATTTGCTCAAAACAACTATCCCTCAGACTATTTCAGAAGTCCTTTAGATATCCCTTTACGCCTTGCTGGAACTTTTGGAGAATTGAGAAATAACCATTTTCATGCCGGAATAGACATAAAAACAAATCGTAGAATAGGTTTACCTGTTTATGCAACAGCAGACGGGTACATATCAAGAATAAAGGTCGCTATCTGGGGGTATGGAAAAGTGATATACATAAATCATCCTAACGGCTTTACTACAGTGTACGCACACTTAAATAAATTTGGTAATGGTATCCAAGAGTATGTTAAAAGTATCCAATATGAGAAAAAGAGCTATGAAACAGGTAATATTTTTCTGAAAGAAAACCAAATTAAAGTAACCAAAGGCCAAATAATTGGCTATTCAGGCAGAACTGGTGGTTTTGTTGCGCCACATTTACATTACGAAATAAGAAATACCAAAACAGAGAAAATTATAAATCCGTTGTTGCTTGGAATAAAAATTCAAGATTCAATCGCTCCAAAAATAAAAAAACTGATTGCTTATCCAATGGGTTCTTACTCCAGGATTAATAGAAGTTTGAAAAATCAGAGTTTATCCATAAAAAAAGATTCTCTAAACAACTATATTGCAAATAGATTAAGTGCTTCAGGAAAAATTGGTTTTGGGGTTAATGTTTATGATTTATTAGGAAAAGAGTTAAATAAAAATGGTATTTATAGCCTAGAAATGAAAATTAATGGGATTAGACATTATTACCATGATGTAGAAACGTTTTCTTTTTCTGAAAGTAAATTTATAAACCTTCTAATAGACTATGAATATTACTCAAAATATAAAAGCAGAATACAAAAAACCTTTAGAGAGAAAGAAAATAAACTTAGCATATACAAGGATTTAATTGAAGAAGGTGGTATCACTATTAATGAAGGGTTAAATTATCAAGTTGAAATTATAGCTAAAGATTTTATAGGTAATAGTTCGTCTCTCAAAATTCCTGTGGTAGGACTAAAAAGTGAATCTATATTGAACCAAGAAAGAGATACCACTACTTATAAAATTGTAAAAAAGGAATTTCAAAAGTTTTCTAAAAATGGTGTAACCATAGCCTTTCCTAAAAATACTTTTTATAACGATCTTTATTTAAATTTTTCTGTTAATGATAGAATTGCGACTATTCACAAACCTATAATTCCACTGGATAAAAAGTTTACAATTACATTTGATAGTATCATGTACAAAAAATCTGAAGTAAATCACATCTATATTGCTAATATGAACAATAAAAAGTACCCATATTATATGGATACTAGGAAAAAAAGTGATAAAATATTTACTACAACCAAAACTTTAGGAAAGTATGGATTACTAATTGATAATCAGATTCCTAAAATTTATAATTCTAATTTTAAAAACAATGATTGGATGAGTCGTTTGAGATATTTAACTATTAAAATTTCAGATTCACAATCTGGAATAAAATCTTATGAAGCTTCCATAGATAATGAGTGGATATTAATGGAGTATGATGTTAAAAAGAAAAAATTATCTTATGATTTTAGAGATAAAAAATTGGTAGGAAGCAAACATATCTTTAAACTTGTAGTCTCTGATAACGTTGGGAATACGAATACCTATAAATCTACGTTCTACAGAAAGTAAAAACTTAATTTGTGAAAAAAATATTACTAATATTATTTTTATTTCCCACAATTGTATGGGGTCAAAAGACCTCAATTATTAAAGGTTTTGTTAAAGACTCCAACAATAATTCTATTGAAAATGTTTCTGTTCAATATGGAGGTACAGGAACTACTACTAATGCTAGTGGCTATTATCAAATTCGTATTCCATTAAATATTAAAATTACATTAGAATTTAGTCATGTAGGTTTTAAATCACTCAACAAAGAGTTCTTCACCAAAAAAAGAAATATAATTCGATTTTCCCCAGTTTTAATCTCAGAAAATGAAGTTTTAGAAGAAGTTGTTATAAAAAATGAAATAAAAGATGCACAAGGAGTAACAACTTTTAAAGCCAAAGATATTCAAAGAATTCCTGGGGCTAATTCAGGAATAGAGACACTTTTAATGACATTACCAGGAGTAAGCAATAATAATGAGTTAAGTACTCAGTATAATGTTCGTGGGGGGAATTTTGACGAAAACCTAGTATATGTTAACGGAATAGAAATTTACCGCCCATTTTTAGTGAGATCTGGTCAACAAGAGGGATTAAGTTTTGTGAATTCAACCATGGTTCAAAATATTAACTTTTCTGCTGGTGGATTTCAAGCTAAATATGGTGATAAACTTTCATCGGTATTAGATATAACTTATAGAAAACCAACAGAATTTTCTGCTTCAGTAAAAGCTAGTCTTCTAGGAAGTAGCATTACTGTTGAAGATGTTTTTTTAGATAATAAATTAACTGCTATTGTTGGAGTTAGATATAGAGATAATAGTTTATTTGTAAACGCTAAACAGATAGAAACAAATTTTAAACCTCGTTTTACAGATGTTCAAACTTTTTTGTCTTATGAGAAAAATAAAAAACTTAGCTTAAATTTCTTAGGTAATTTTTCTTTAAATAAATATGATTATCAGCCTGTAACAAGAAGAACAAGGTTTGGAACTGTTTCTGATCCTTTAGAATTAATTGTATTTTACGATGGTCAAGAAAAAGACACATATCTAACTGCATTTGGTGCTTTGAGCGCTAATTATCAAGTTAATGACAATTTTGAACTAACAGGTACTGTTAGCGCTTTTAATACTCAAGAAGAAGAATATTTTGATATTGCTGCATCCTATAATCTTGGTGAAGTAGATTCAAATATTGGATCAGAAACATTTGGTGATGTAACCTTTTCTGAAGGAATAGGCTCTCAATTAAACCATTCTAGAAATGATTTAGATGCTCTAATTACTAACGTACAAATAAAGGGAACTTACAAGAAAAATGAAAACCAAATCGATTTTGGAATTAAATATCAATCAGAAAACATTAAAGATCGAATTAGAGAATGGGAAATTATTGACTCTGTTGGATTTTCAGTTAGACCTCTAAACCTAGGGTTTATTAATGATCAACCTTATAATCCATACACAGGACCAATTGAGCCATTTCAAAATATAAGATCGGAAAACAAATTAAATATAAATCGATTTTCTGGATTTTTTCAATACAGTAAAAAAGGATTTATTGGAGATCATAAAATTTGGTGGAATCTTGGAGTTCGAGGCCATCTTTGGTCTGTAAATGCTAATCAAAATAATAGTACAAGTCAGTTTATTTTTAGTCCAAGGGCTCAGTTTGCTATTAAACCTAATTGGGAAAAAGACATGTTGTTTAGAGTTTCAGGAGGTGTTTATTCTCAACCACCTTTTTACAAAGAACTACGTAATTTTAAAGGAGAAATTATTCCAAACATAAAAGCTCAAAAATCTATTCATATGGTTTTAGGAGGCGATTACAGCTTTATAATGTGGGATAGACCATTTAAATTAACTACAGAATTATATTATAAAAACTTATCTAATATAAATCCTTACAGTGTAGATAATGTTAGAATTAGATATCAGGCTAACAACAATGCAAAAGGATATGCAACTGGTATAGATGTTAGACTTAACGGTGAGTTTGTTCCTGGAAACGAAAGTTGGGTTAGTTTAGGTATACTAAAAACTGAAGAAAACATTGACAATCGTGGATACATCGCTAGACCTTCTGATCAAAGGTTTAAACTAGGGATCTTATTTCAAGATTATGTACCAAACCTACCCGATTTGAAAGCCTATTTAAATTTGGTGTATAATTCTGGTGTTCCTGGTGGAGCACCCTCCTATGCCGACCCCTATAATTTTCAAAATAGATTAAGAGATTATAGACGTGCAGATTTAGGAGTATTATATATTTTTACAGATGCAAATAAGAAGTTTTCAACAGGATTTCTTAGTAAGTTCAAAGAATTTACAGTAGGTTTAGAGCTATTCAATATGTTTGATATTCAAAATTCAATTACCAATACTTGGGTAAGAGATGTCGCAACAAAGAATCAATTTGGAGTTCCTAATTACTTGTCTGGTAGAATTTTAAATCTTAGGATAGGTCTAAAATTCTAAATAATTAAATCTAAATTACAATATTTGTGAAGCGTGATCCTTAGTTTTCACCTTAGAAATCACATTTTCAATTATTCCATTACCATTAATAACGAAAGTAGTTCTATGAATTCCATCATACTCTCTACCCATAAATTTTTTAGGACCCCAAACTCCAAATCCATTTATAACGTCATGATTTTCATCAGCTAGTAAGGGAAAAGGTAATTCGTGTTTTTGAACAAAATTTTGTTGTCTTTTCTCTGAATCTGCACTTACCCCTAATATTTCATAGCCTTTAGATTGAAATGTCTGATAATGATCTCTAAGATTACAAGCTTCAGCAGTACATCCTGGGGTACTTGCTTTGGGATAAAAGAAAACTACTAATTTTTTACCACTATAATCGCTTAACCTCCTTGTAATTCCTTGGTTATCTTTTGTTTCAAAATATGGAGCTTTGTCTCCTATTTTTAATGTATTCATATTTATTTGTATTTATTTCAAAGATACAAAAGAGTAATAATATTTTAAATGCTACTTTGTAACTTTGTGATTACTAATATTTTTAAAATATAAAAAATGACTAAGGCTGAAAAGGTGCAGTTTGTAATTGACACATTGCAGAAAACATATCCTGAAATTCCTATTCCATTAGATCATAAAGACCCATACACTTTATTAATCGCGGTATTACTTTCTGCTCAATGTACAGATATTCGTGTTAATAAAATTACTCCTTTATTATTTGCTAAGGCAGATAACCCGTTTGATATGGTAAAAATGACCGTAGAGGAAATAAAACAAATAATAAGACCATGTGGATTATCTCCCATGAAGTCTAAAGGGATCTATGGGTTATCAAAAATTTTGATAGAAAAATACAATGGTGAAGTGCCTAAATCTTTTGAAGGTCTTGAGGAGCTCCCTGCAGTAGGGCACAAAACAGCCAGTGTTGTTATGAGTCAAGCATTTGGAGTTCCGGCTTTTCCTGTTGATACGCATATACATCGCTTACTATATCGTTGGAATTTTACTAATGGAAAAAACGTAGTCCAAACAGAAAAGGATGCTAAAAGGTTATTTCCAAAAGAGCTATGGAATGATTTACATTTACAAATTATTTGGTATGGAAGAGAATTTTCTCCAGCAAGAGGTTGGGATTTAAAAAAGGATATAATTACAAGTAAAATTGGAAGAAGAACAGTTATAAATGAATATTATAAAAACAAATAGGTGCTAAAAAAAACCTTGACTCGTGTCAAGGCTTTTTAAACTTAATTCAAATTCAATTCAATTTTGATATTTGATATTGTTTTTACAACTGAAAGTGACTTGGAAAAATTAATCAAATATTGAACTGTTTCTTTTTTTGGTTGCTCCTGAAATTCAGAAGACTTTTTAGAGTAAAGTTGCTTCATACAGTATATAATTATAGTATTTAATGTATAAACGGAAGCATTTTATAATTATTGTTAATCCAATAAAATTATTTTATTTTCTTCTATAATTTTTCTTAAATTTATTAAAGCATAACGCATTCTCCCTAAAGCAGTATTAATACTAACACCTGTATTTTCACTAATTTCTTTAAAACTCATATCCTTGTAAATTCTCATCACTAAAACTTCCTTTTGCTCACTAGGGAGTTCTTCAATTAATTCTTTAACATCAGATAAAACCTGATCTTTAATTAATTGTTTTTCAGCATTTAAAGAACCGTCACTTATCACTGAAAAAATATCAAAATCAGCTGTGTTTTTAAATGAACGCATCCTGTTAGATTTCCTAAAATGATCAATAATTAAGTTGTGTGAGATTCGCATAACCCAAGGAAGAAACTTTCCTTGTTCGTTGTAGTTTCCGAGCTTTAAGGTTCTAATTACCTTAATAAAGGTATCTTGAAAAACATCTTCTGTTATTTCTCTGTCTTGAACTTTACTATAAATAAAACTGTAAAGGCGTTGTTTATGTTTATTAATCAATAGTTCAAGGCTTGCTTCGCACCCTTGAATATAGTTTGTAACTAAAGTACTGTCTGGGGTAAGATTTTTATACATTATAGGATTACTTTATGGATGAAAAATATATCTGTCCGTTAATTTCAATAAATTAAAAAAAGTAATTTTATCCTATAAATGTATTATTTGAAGTTATATATACAAATATAGAAAATATTTTTTAATTACATTTTTTTTAAATAATAATTAAATTAAAATCAAAAAAAGTGAAAAATTGATTATTTTTATAACTTGCTTTCAAAACATATGAATAAAGATTTATCGAGTGTAAGTCCAAGAGAAAATATCATTATTAAAGGAGCTAAGCTTCACAATCTAAAGAACATTGATGTTGTTATTCCAAGAAATAAACTAGTTGTTATTACAGGTTTATCAGGTTCAGGAAAATCTTCACTTGCCTTTGACACTCTGTATGCTGAAGGTCAAAGAAGATATGTAGAAAGTTTATCCTCTTATGCACGTCAATTTTTAGGAAAATTACACAAGCCAAAAGTAGATTATATCAAAGGAATTTCACCAGCTATAGCTATAGAACAAAAGGTAAATTCTACTAATCCCCGTTCTACCGTGGGTACCTCCACTGAAATTTACGATTACATAAAACTATTATTTGCAAGAATTGGTGAAACCTACTCGCCTATCTCAGGGAAAATCGTTAAAAAAAATACAGTCACAGATGTAACAACTTTTGTGAAGACTTTTAAGGAAGAAACAAAACTACTACTGCTGTGTCCAATAATTATCAATGAAGATAGAGATCTAAAGACAGTTTTAAAAGTTTTATCTCAACAAGGATACGCACGTATTAAATACGAAGATAAAATTTATCGTATAGATGATTTGCCCACTGATAAAAAACATTACAATGACTTAAAACTAGTCATTGATAGGGTAGTTGTTAGAGATGATGAAGATTTTTACAATCGTTTGTCTGATGCAATTCAAACTGCTTTTTTTGAAGGAAATGGTGTTTGTATTATTCAGGATGTGTCTAACAATACTTTAACTGAATTTAATAACAAATTTGAATTAGACGGTGTTTTATTTTATGAGCCAAATACTCATTTTTTCAGCTTCAATAATCCTTATGGGGCATGTAGTACCTGTGAAGGTTATGGAGATGTTGTTGGAATTGATGAAGATTTAGTAATTCCTAACACAGGACTTTCGATTTACAATGATGCTATTTACCCATTCAGAACCGACGCCTATAGACACTATAAAGACGAATTAATTACTCATGCTTACAAATATGACATTCCAATTCATAAACCTTGGTTTGAGCTTACTGAAGAGCAAAAAAAAATAGTTTGGAAAGGCAATAAAAGTTTTTATGGGATACATCATTTTTTCTCAGCACTTGAAGAAAAAAGCTATAAAATACAAAACAGAGTAATATTATCTAGATACAGAGGAAAAACAGTTTGTTCAACCTGTGACGGTAAGAGGTTACGGAAAGAGGCTAATTATGTCAAAGTTGGAAACAAAACAATCTCAGATTTAGTAACCTTACCATTAGATGAATTATCTATTTTTTTTAAGCAGTTAAAATTAAATAAATACGAAGAAAAAATAGGAAAACGTTTGTTAACTGAGATTAATAATCGTCTAAATTTCCTTCAAAATGTTGGTTTAAATTATCTGACGCTGAATAGAACTTCAAATTCACTTTCAGGAGGTGAAAGCCAACGTATTAATCTTGCTACTTCGTTAGGAAGTAGTCTTGTAGGTTCTATGTATATTTTAGATGAACCCAGTATTGGATTACATCCAAAAGACACTAAAAGACTTATAAATGTATTACTAGATTTAAGAAATCTAGGAAATACAGTCATTGTTGTTGAACATGATGAAGATATCATGAAAGCTGCAGATTACATTATTGATATAGGACCTGAGGCAGGTACTTTTGGGGGAAAAGTAGTAGCAGAGGGCAACTTTGATGAAATCTTAAAATCTGATTCATTAACTGCTAAATATTTAACCAAAGAATTTGAAATTGAAATTCCAACAAAAAGAAGAAGTTTTAAAAATTATATTCAAATTATAGGTGCTAGAGAAAATAATTTAAAAAATATTAATGCAACGTTTCCTCTAGAAAGTTTAACTGTGATTACTGGAGTTTCTGGAAGTGGAAAAAGTACGTTAGTCAAAAAAATATTATATCCTGCCATGCAAAAAAAAATGATAGGATATGGGGATAAAATTGGACAACATACTGATATTACTGGCAGTTTTGGGCAAATAAAACACATTGAATTTATTGATCAGAACCCTATTGGTCGTTCTTCTAGATCAAATCCTGTAACTTATATTAAGGCTTACGACGATATAAGAGCGCTACTTTCCTCTCAAAAAATTTCAAAAATCAGAAATTACAAACCAAAACATTTTTCATTTAATGTCGATGGTGGTAGATGCGAAGTTTGTAAAGGTGAAGGAGTTGTGACTATTGAAATGCAGTTTATGGCTGATGTTCACTTGCAATGTGATGACTGTAACGGTAAACGATTTAAAAAAGAAGTTCTTGAAGTTAATTTTGAAGGCAAAAATATTGATGACATATTAAATTCTACCGTAGATGACGCAGTAGCCTTTTTCATCAATCATCAACAAACAAAAATTGCAAATAAATTAAAACCTCTTCAAGATGTTGGATTGGGATATGTTCAATTAGGTCAGTCCTCCTCTACTTTATCTGGTGGAGAAGCTCAAAGAATAAAGTTAGCTTCTTTCTTAGTAAAAGGAAACACTAAAGACAAAGCATTATTTATCTTTGATGAACCCACCACAGGTTTACATTTTCATGACATTAAAAAACTTTTAGCCTCTTTTAATGCATTATTAGATAAAGGACATTCTATAATCGTAATTGAACACAATATAGAATTGATAAAATGTGCAGATTATATTATAGACTTGGGTTTAGAAGGCGGAAAAAATGGAGGTCAATTAATTTTTCAGGGAACACCTGAAGAGTTAATAAAAAACAATAAATCATTCACATCAGAGAGTTTAAAAGAAAAACTGCTGCCCAATAAAAAATAAAAACAAAAAAAGTCTTCTCATTACTGAGAAGACTTTGTATTTCTGGGTAGAAGATGGGGCTCGAACCCACGACCCTCGGTACCACAAACCGATGCTCTAACCAACTGAGCTACAACTACCATAACGCTTGTACAATGAAAATAAATAAAAATACTACTGTTGCAAGCGGTTGCAAATATAATTTTTTTTTAAATCTATAGAAAGAAAAAATTATATTAATTTATCTAAAGATGTAATAGCAATAAGGCGCTCTACTGTAAAACCTTCTGCATGTTCAACACCAATTAATCTTCCCAACTCTTTCGCTCTGTATTGTACACTTTCTGTAAAGTTTTTAGAACTAATCGGTGTTTCTTCCTCTTTACTATTAGAATCATAAAATTGAGAGCTATATGCTAATACTGCATCCATTTTTATATCCATAAAACCGCTTACATCTACAACAAAATCTGGAGAAGTATTTTTCCATTGAAGATAATGGTAGACCAATTTAGGCCTCCACTTTTTTTGAATTTCACCATCAAATGTTGTTTCGATTTTTTGTAGACCACTTAAAAAACAAGCGTCAGATACTAATTTGCTTCCTTTACCATGATCAATATGTCTGTCGTCAACTGCATTACACAACACAATTTCTGGTTTGTATTTTCGAATCAATTTCACAACCTCTATTTGATGTTCTTTGTCGTTTACAAAAAAACCATCTGCGAATTTTAAATTTTCTCTCAGGGATACTCCTAAAACTTTAGCAGCTTTAGAGGCTTCAACTTTTCTTAATTCTTTGGATCCTCGAGTACCTAATTCACCTTGAGTAAGATCAACGATGCCAACTTTTTTTCCTAAAGAAATTTCTTTAGCAATTGTAGCTGCAGCACCTAATTCTACATCATCTGGATGAGCTCCGAAAGCTAAAATATCTAATTTCATAAGTGTACTTTATTTATTTTTAAAAGCGCTTGTTCAATATCTGCAATTAAATCTTCTGGTTCTTCTATACCTACTGAAAAACGTATTAACCTGTCGGATATCCCTCGATCAAGTCTTTCTTCTTCACTTAATAAAGCATGGGTAGTTTGAGCAGGACTCAATATTGTACTTTCTACTCCTGCTAAACTTAATGAGGGTTTAATGAATTGTAATGAATTCTGGAATTCCATAGCATCAATGCCTTCCTTTAATTCAAAAGACATCATTGCACCAAAGCCATGCATTTGGGAAGCTGCAATAGTATGTTTTGGATGACTTTTTAATCCTGGATAATGAACTTTTTTAATCGATAAATTACCCTCTAAATATTCTGCTAATACTTGTGCATTTTTTGTTTGCTCTTTAACCCTTAAGTTTAAAGTTTTTAGACTTCGTTCTAACATCCAAACAGTAAAATCACTTAAATTTCCTCCTAAATTAATTCCAGTTTCCCAAATTATCTCTATATATTCTTTTGAAGTTGCTACTGCACCAGCTGATATATCAGAATGTCCTCCCATGTATTTAGTTGCAGAATGAATCATAATATCTATTCCAAAATCAGCAGGGGTTTGGTTAATTGGTGAGGCAAATGTGTTATCAATCATGGTTATAATACCCTTCTTTTTTGCTAGATCTGATACAGCTTTTATATCTGTAATTCCCAGTAAAGGATTAGAAGGGGTTTCTATATAAATAATTTTAGTATTTGATCTAATAAGAGGTTCAAAATCTTCAAATTGATCAGATTCTGTATAAGAATATTCTATTCCATATTTTTCAAATTCTTTAGCAATAAAATTATAAGTACCGCCATAGATTACTTGTTGAATTAAAACATGATCCCCTTTTTTTAAAAAAGCTAACAATGTTGTGCTAATAGCTGCCATTCCGGAACTAAAAATTAAAGCATCTTCAGTATGTTCTAACGCTGCAATTTTTCTTCGTAATGCTTCTTGATTAGGAGTATTAAAATAACGAGGATATCGTTTAATATCTACTTGATCAAAAGCATATGACGTAGACATATACATTGGTGAAATAGCCCCTTTAAATTGTTCATCCTTTACTTCACCAATATGAACACATGTAGAATTAACACCAAGTTTTTTTGAATCTATCATTTTTATTAAATTATGAATAACGAATTTACAAAAGAAACTACTAAAAAGAAACATAATTATAAATCGCTTTTGGAAACCAAAGAAATCAATCATAGCAATTAATAATTTCAATATCTTCGTAACATGATTTCAGTTGTTATTATAGGTAGTGGCAATGTTGCCAAACATTTAATTCATGCTTTTTCAAAGATTGACAATATCAATCTAAAACAAGTATACGCAAGAAAATTAGGAGATGAAGCCCTAATGAAAAGCAATATTCCAATTACTAACGATTTATCATTATTAGTAGATGCAGACATAACAATTATAGCTGTAAGTGACGATGCTATAGCAGCTATTTCATCCAATATTAAAAACTCTCTTGTTGTTCATACTTCAGGTAGTGTAGAAATGAATGCTTTAAAAAACTCAAAAAATAAAGGTGTATTTTATCTTCTTCAATCCTTTTCAAAAGAAAAAGAAGTAAATTTCTCAAATATTCCTATTTGTTTGGAAGCGGAAAATGAAAGTGACCTTAAGAAACTAGAAAAATTAGCTTCTTTATTACAGGGCAATATTTATCATCTTACTTCTCAACAAAGAAAAAAAATTCATGTCGCAGCAGTTTTTGTAAATAATTTCACAAATCATATGTATACAGTTGCACACGACATTTGTGAAGAACATAATGTTCCATTTAATATTTTACAACCACTAATTGAAGAAACATCTCAAAAAATTAAAAATTTAACTCCAAGCGAAGCACAAACTGGACCAGCAAAAAGAAAAGATGCTGAAACAATAAAAAATCATCTAAATTTGTTATCTAAGTCACATCAAGAACTTTATTTAAAAATTACACAATCTATTCAAAATCATGGAAAAGAGCTATAAACAATACCTATCTCAAATTAATACACTAATTTTTGATGTTGATGGTGTTTTAACTAATGGAATTGTAACTGTCTTTCCAAATGGTGAATTAATTCGTCAGATGAATATTAAAGATGGTTATGCACTCCGTGCTGCTGTTAATGCTGGTTTAAGAATTTGTATTATCACTGGAGGAAAACATGAGGGTGTTAAAATTAGATTAGAAAATTTAGGAATTAAAGATGTGTATATGGGTGCACACAATAAAATTGAACAATACAATGAGTTTATTGACATGTATAATTTACAGCCTAATAACATATTATATATGGGTGATGATGTGCCAGATTATCCAATTATGAAACTTGTTGGCTTAGCTTGCTGTCCAAACGATGCCGCAATAGAAATTCAGAAAATATCAAAGTATATTTCTGATAAAAAAGGTGGTGAGGGTTGTGTGCGAGACATTATTGAACAAGTCTTACGAGTTCAAGGGAAATGGGATTCAAATTTTGATGCTACCTATGACTAGATTAAATAATAAACAATAAAAATTATTTAATTATTACAATTTTCTAAGATTATGAGAAATTTTTTGATCCTTATTTTTAGTGTTTTTATTACAATTTCAGGTTTTTCGCAAACTATTTTTGGCAACTGGAATTCTTATGATGAAAAAACAAATAAAATTGAGTCTGTTATTGAAGTTTATGAGAAAGACTCGAAAGCATATGCAAAGATAATATCAATTAGTGATTCTAGTAGAAGTTCAGCAAAGTGTATTGAGTGTAATGGAAAAAGAAAAAATGCACCTATTTTAGGTATGAATATTTTGACAGGATTAAAAAAAGATGGCAATGAGTGGTCTGGTGGAAAAATTTTAGACCCAAAAAACGGAAAAGAATATAAGTGTTACATCCAATTATTAGATAACAACACCCTAAAGCTAAGAGGTTATATTGGTTTTTCTATGTTTGGAAGAACTGCAATTTGGAAAAGAGCAAAGAATAATTAGATTTTCTAAGCATCATGTTTGATTTTTAAATCACAAACAAGAGCTTTTATTAAATAACCAGTATTATACTTTTTTCTGAAGCATAGGGACAAAAGCAAAATCTCCGAGCTCTTTTTTTTCAAATTCTTTGGGGGATTTTCTATAAAACATTGTCATAATTTGTTTTTTATCACCCACTGGTATTAACAACATCCCTCCTACTTTTAATTGAGCTAATAATGGTTTAGGAACAATAGGTGCACCAGCAGTTACAATTATTTTATCAAAAGGTGCTTTTTCTTTAAAACCTTTATATCCATCTCCAAAAATAAACTTCTTTGGTTTATAGCCCAACTTTGGTAAAAATAAAGAAGTTTTTTTGAACAACTCATGTTGGCGTTCTATGGTATAAACTTCAGCCCCTAACTCAATTAAAACAGCAGTCTGATACCCTGAACCAGTTCCTATTTCCAAAATAATATCTCCTGGATTAACTGCTAAGGTTTGAGATTGAAAAGCTACAGTATAAGGTTGAGAAATCGTTTGTTCTGCAGCTATCGGGAACGCCTTATCTTGATATGCGTGATCTGAAAAAGAAGAGTCAATAAACAAATGTCTAGGAATTATTTTAATTGCATTTAACACCATCTCGTTGGTAATTCCTTTCTTTTTTAGGATGCTGGCTAACTGATTTCTCAGACCTTGATGTTTAGAAGTATCTTTCAATTTATAACTTTAAATAGAAGCCTAAAAGTAGAATAATTGATTTAAAATTCCTATAAAATTGTATCTTTGTTATAGTTTAAATACAACATCAAAAAAATCAAATTTTATGCTAAAAGCAGGAGTATTAGGTGCAGGTCATTTAGGGAAAATTCACCTAAAATTACTACAACAATCTGAAAAATACGATTTGGTAGGTTTTTATGATCCTTCTAAAGAAAATGCTCAGAAAGTTTCTAATGAGTTCGGATATCGTGCTTTTAATTCTATTGAAGAATTAATTGAAGCTGTTGATGTTGTAGATATTGTA
>OJFL01000170.1_pt1 | contig 35915 bp, 52 predicted proteins | sample 1594131 | NCBI WGS metagenome assembly OJFL01 (sample SAMN05416782, study PRJEB24817) | seawater metagenome | isolation source: Sea water | place: Canada:Atlantic | collected 2013-07 | reverse complement strand
ATCCGGTTGGAAAACAGCGTACGAGAGCCTTGATGAAAGAAGCCGACGTGAGCGTCAAACGGCGTAGAAAATACAAAGTAACGACCAACATCAACCATCAGCAACCTGTATTTGATAACGTGTTATCACGCGACTTTGATGCGCAAAAGCCAGACCAGGCGTATGTCTCTGACATTACCTATATCTGGACGCAGGAAGGGTGGCTGTATCTGGCCGTTGTCATCGATCTGTTCTCACGCAAAGTCGTGGGTTGGAGTATGGCTTCTCGGATGAATGCCCAGCTTGTGTGTGATGCCTTAACAATGGCTTTATGGCAACGTAAGCCCAAGGCAGGCCTGATACATCATTCGGATCGTGGTTCGCAATACGCGAGCCTACAATTTAGACAGCTACTGGCGCAGTACAAGGCAACAGGCAGCATGAGCAGGAAAGGTGATTGTTGGGACAATGGTGTGCCACGAAGGCATGTGGCAGAAAGTTTGTCACATTGCCATGCTGCATAAGAGATGAGGGTAGGTCCCTCGAAGTCTGATTACAGGATCTGGCTTCAAACCACCACGAGCTGCTGTAGTCAAAAGCTATGGTAGTGAGCGTCGTTGGAAAAGGCACTTTAAAAGTGTCAGGTATGGTTCAAGAAGATGAACGAAAGTGAACAATCGATGACATGTCGAAAAGCAAACCAACTAACGTCAAAACCAGATAGCGTTGTTAATCTGGGACGAATCCAGACAGTACCTGTTTATGGGCTGGGTGGCGTTCGGTGTAGAGGTTGCATGAGCTTGAACCAGGCTCTTTTGTGGAACGTGGGAACCTACTGGTTTGATGATAAGGGAAGAAGTGATGTTCAGTTGAATATTACCGCAAGTACCGATGTAAACCAGAGGGGCGGAGCAACTTGTAGTAGTGATGAAGCATCTGTAATGGGTGTGGAGCGAAGGGGTTGCGTTATTTTGCTGAGCTTTATTGTCAACCAGAAATGGGAGGAGCAGTAAATCTTGGCAAAGTCATTTAATTTATCTAAATTTGCAGTATGGGATGCTTATCTAGCGGTCAAGGCCAATAAAGGCTCTGCCGGTATTGATGGGCAAACGATGGAGGACTTCGAAGCTAATTTAAAGTGTAATCTTTACAAGATCTGGAACAGACTGTCATCAGGGAGTTATTTTCCTCCCCCAGTAAGACGAGTTGACATCCCTAAGTCCAATGGAAAATTAAGGCCATTGGGAATTCCGACGATTTCGGACAGGATTGCTCAGATGGTTATCAAGACTCGTTTGGAGCCGCAAGTGGAGCCTTACTTTCATGATGATTCATACGGCTATCGTCCAAATAAATCGGCACTGGATGCAATTGCTCAGACTCGTCGCAGGTGCTGGCGTGATGATTGGGTTCTGGATATGGATATTCAAGGTTTCTTCGATGCGCTAGATCATAAATTGGTCATGATAGCGGTATCGAGGTTTACACAGTGTAAATGGACAATGCTGTATATAGAACGTTGGTTAAAAGCAGACGTGGTGATGCCAAATCGAGAACGCATAAAACGGACTCAGGGCACGCCACAGGGCGGTGTAATTAGCCCTCTGATCGCCAATATATTTCTTCACCTAGGCTTTGATAGTTGGATGCAAAAAGAGTTTCCTTGTATTCATTTTGAAAGATATGCCGATGATATTGTTGTGCATTGTCGCAGTCAAAAGCAGCTGGAATATATTGAGCAAAGGATAAGGTCGCGCCTTGCGCAATGCAAACTTGCGCTATGCCAAGAGAAAACCAAGATTGTTTATTGTAAAGATTCAAACCGAGTAGGTACCTATCCCAGCCAAAGTTTCGACTTTCTGGGATATACTTTTAGGCCGAGAAGTTGCCGAGACAAGGAGGGGAAATTCTTTGTGAGTTTCTCGCCAGCGGTCAGCCGCAAGTCTATGAAGGCTATTAGGCTTAAGATCAAGACACATCCGTTGGTAAAAGGGTGTTTCAGTCAAGGTGTCTCAGAGTTAGCCAGAGCAATTAATCCAATGATACAAGGATGGATTAATTATTACGGACACTTTAGGTGTAGCGGCCCGACTTATTATCCTGTCTGACCCGATTTTATCCGCACTTCCTGACCCACAATCATTGACTCTATCCTATGGCGATGGTTCACATTAGTTAAGAATGAGACCACATTGATTGACACTGGGACTGATTTCATCGGGTTAGGCCCACTTTATTTAATTTTACTGACCTCGACGTAGATGAGTTGATGTAACTCTGAAAGTTTCAATTATTTTCTTCGATGCAACTGGCCGTTATTGGTCGATATATAATACTTATCCTTTTCATTGCACTGGAAGTTATACAGGGTTCCGCACAGGTCTTTAAATTCAAATGAGTATCCTTTGATGACTTGCATAACGTACCTACTTCTCCATATCTATTTTATCGCCCAAAACGGCTTGTAATGATACTTGTCACACCCCAACTTCAACATAGCATCATGCTCACTCATACCATTAGCAACCATTTGTTTAAGCTCTGGCTCAATTTTTTCTAAATGTGCTCCATATAAGTAACCACGACGCGCTATTCCTAACCCCCATACTGTCAACACTATGGTTGGAATAAGTGATTCTGGGCTAAACATTGGAAATAAATAAAACCCTCCAGAAATGACAACTAACATGGTGATGTACAACAGAGCGTCCTTTTTTCTCTCTTCACGATATCGCTCTTTGTCTGAAGTCATTTCTCCCCCACTTATCTCTGATGTCCTTTGCCAGTTCTGGCAAATGCGCTTCAATCTCATTCGCGTAGGTCAGTATTGCCGCTCTGCAAGCTTTTAGGTGATTAGGCTCTGCACCAGAGTCTAAACGTAACACAAATGCTTCAAACGTATCAGGCAAGGCTTTTCCATCGGCTCGCTCAATCGAATATTTACCGTGTAAACCTTTTGTTGGTGCACGCAAATGGTTAGGAATTGGTAGTTTTGCATCGCTGGTCATAATTTATCCTTATCTAAAACAAATCTGAACGTCTAATATATCATAACATAATGTACAGTTTAGCAAGCCATCTTTCTAATGTCTATTATTTCGTATATTATTATTTAGTGGACACATATTCTATAATTCGATTTAGTAGACAATAAGTATGAGAAAATTTGGATACGCTCGCGTATCAACCAGTCAACAGTCACTTGTTGCCCAAAAAGAAGCCCTATTAAAAGAAGGTGTAAAAAGCTCAAGAATATTTACCGATATTGGAAGTCGCGCAGATTTAGATCGTGAAGGTTTGAATTTGCTTCGCATAAAGGTTGAAGAAGGTGACTTGGTATTAGTAACTCGATTAGACAGACTTGGTAGTGATACTGCTGAGATGATTAAATTGATAAAGGATTTTTCCCAACAAGGTGTCTATATCCGTTTTATTAAAGAAGGATTAAGCACTGAAGGTTCAATGGGGAAAATGGTTGTCACTATCCTAAGTGCCGTAGCCGATGCTGAAAGAGAACGAATTCTTGAAAGGACGAACGAGGGGCGTTTAGATGCAATGGCCAAAGGCGTAAAATTTGGTCGCAAACGTTCTATAGACAGGACTAAAGTGATGGAGCTAAAACACCAAAATGTTGGAGCCACAGAAGTAGCAAAGCAACTAGGTATTGGTCGCTCAACCGTCTATAAAATATGGAATGAAGAGGAAGACAATAATTCAGTATGAAAGCCAAACGGATTGCGTCAGAGGTATTGCTTGATCTGTCTTCACGGATGGACCAATACCCTGCGCGTTCTGAAGAGCGTAAAAAAATCGTTAAGTCGGCATGTGAGTTATATGGTGTTTCTGAAAGCACACTTTATCGTCAGCTGAGGGCAGTCAACAAACCAAAGTCCCTTAAACGAACGGATTCGGGAAAGTCACGAGTTATCCCTATTTCAGAGATGGAAAGGTACTGCGAAATTATAGCCGCATTGAAAATTCGCACCACAAACAAGAACGGGCGGCATATATCAACCAATGTAGCGATTGATTTATTGGAAAGCACAGGCGTTGAGTCAGAATATGGTTTTATTAAGCTTGAAAAAGGCAAGCTTAACAAGACAACCGTTAACAGGTATCTATCTCAGTTTGGCCTTGATAAACACAATCTAATCAAGAATGCGCCAGCAGTGAGATTTCAAGCTAGGCACAGCAATGAATGCTGGCAGTTTGATCTTAGCCCGTCAGACTTAAAAAGTGTTGAAGAGCCGCTTTGGTATGATGAGTCTAAGGGATTGCCAATGCTTATGCTCTACTCAGTAGTAGATGATAGAAGTGGTGTGTGTTATCAGGAATATCGCAACGTCCACGGCGAGGATGCAGGCAACGCGCTGCGCTTTCTTTTTAATGCTATGTCACCCAAGTCAGACCCAGATGTACCTTTTCAAGGCATCCCACAAATGATTTATATGGACAACGGGCCTATTGCCCGAAGTCGGGTATTTCAATCTGTAATGAAGTATTTGGGCATTGATGTAAAGGTGCATATGCCAGATAGCAAGGATAAACGGCGTAAAACAGCTAGGTCAAAAGGTAAAGTTGAACGAGCCTTTCGCACGGTTAAGGAATGCCATGAAGTGCTTTATCATTTGCGTGAACCCAAGAACGAAATTGAAGCTAATCAGATGTTGAGTGAATATTTGAAGAAATACAATGATCACCAACATCGAGCAGAGCCGCATTCTCGAACGGAAGACTGGCTTCAGAATATTGACGGCGCTGTTAAACAAATGTGCAGCTGGGAGCGTTTTTCATCTTTTGCTCGCGAGCCTGAAAAAAGAACAGTAGGCATTGACGCCAGAATTCCCATTGATGGGAGCATGTATGAGGTGGACCCCGACTTAGCTGGCGAACAAGTCGTTCTTTGGTGGGGACTGTTTGATGACGAACTCTATGTCGAACATGATGGTCAACGTTACGGCGCTTATTTTCCCGTCAGTGGCCCAATTCCTTTATACCGCTACCGTAAATTTAAGCAAACCAAGACGGAAAAACGGCTTGGCAAACTAGAAACCTTAGCGAAGTCGTTAAAACTGCCTGAGTCTGAAAGTGATCAAAACCACGAGGTTATACTGTCTATGAAAAATGTCGTTGAGCCAGTTCCTACGCGAGAATTCGACGATCCAGATCCATTCAATGAAAAACAGTATGAGAACATATTGAAGGCTAAGCTCGCCATATCCAAATATCTAGGAAAACCATTAGCAATATTGGAGCAAGGCGACAGAGATATGATTGACGCTATCTTGTCTCAGTCATTAGACAAAGGTGTTGTGATGAAACAAATAAAAGAATATTTCAATAATAGGAGTGGGGAACATGCAAATTGAAGTCATGGAGCACTTTGGCATCAAGAAGTATTTTCGAGACGCAGATTTCTTTGAAACCGACACGGCTAAGCGGCTGTTTAAACAACTCAAGAAAATCATACCTGAAGGCCAGCTTATCGCATTGACTGGTGTTGTGGGCATTGGTAAAACAACTTATCTAGAACGCATTCAAAAGCAGTTGGCTGCGGAGAAAAATGTGATTGTGGCCAAGTCATTATCAGTTGAAAAATCAAAGACCAATTTGACCACTCTGATCACGGCCTTGTTTTACGATGTATCAGGCGATAATGATTACCGGGTACCTAAGCTTGGTGAAAAGCGGGAACGAGATTTACAGGAACTCATTAAGAAGAGCAAAAAGCCCGTAGTTCTGTTCTGTGACGAAGCTCACGACTTACACCACCGGACATTAACAGGCTTAAAACGGCTTATGGAGGTCATACATGAAGGCGGTGGTAAATTATCAATTGTTCTAGCCGGACACCCAAAGCTTCGGAATGACCTTAAATCACCCACGATGGAAGAAGTTGGTTATCGGGCTTTAACTATGTCACTTGACGCTTCACAAGGTATTCTGCGTGATTACATTAATTGGCTCCTAGATAAATGCACTGATGACAAAATGAAGGTTAAAGATATTATTGAAGATCAGGCGGTAGATTACCTAGCAGAGCATTTAACAACACCTCTCCAGGTAGAGCAGCACCTTACATTAGCGTTAGAAGAAGCCTATGCCGTTGGTGTTAAACCTATTAACGTCGATTTGCTAGAAGAAACGCTATCAAGTCGAATTGATGAAATTGAACCTACACTTATCAGACACGGCTACAACGAGCGTGTTATTGCCGATCAGTTTAGATACAAACCGGCTGATGTTCGCAAGCTCTTTAAAGGCGACCTTGACCCTACCAGAGCTAAAGAAATGACAGCGGAAATGCGCGAGGCAGGTTTACCAATATGAAGATATCCTCTAAAAAGAGAAAACTGGCAAAAATCATTGATAAAGGAGTGAAGCAATATCCTAACAATGAACACGGCGATATCCAGCTATTACAGGCTTCATATGATTACATGGACACGTTTAAACAATTGATGGATAGCTGCGACCAAGAAGAACTTAATTTTCTTTGCAATGAACATCCTGGGCTATATAGGTTTGCACAGATGCTCGAAAACATGGCACAGGGTATCCAATCTGGCGCTATCAGTGTTCCTAAAGATCACTAATCATGGTGTCGATTAATGTGGGCCTAACCCGATGAAATCAGTCCCAGTGTCAATCAATGTGGGTTCATTCTCGCTTAATGTGAGCCGACTGCGCAGGATAGAATCAATGATTGCGGGTCGGAATGTGCGGATAAAGTCGGGTCAGGCGATATAAGAAGTCAGGCCGCTACAGTTATAGAAGGTTTTGATTTAGAAAATTGGGCCAAAATCACAAGGCAAAGAATTGCTGATGCCAAAAAAAACAAAAAAGAGCCTTTTGATCCAGAATTACTCCTACTTCTTAAAAAAAATGGGTTCAGGGAACATAAAAACGAAGGTGAAGTACAACAACTCTTGTTGCTAGTTAAAAATCACATACAGAAGTATTCGGCCTTGCCGGTCAAAAGATATATCAATGCTGACGGCATTAAACTTGGGCAGAGATGGTATGACTTAAAACAGAGGATAAAGAACAATCATACAAAACTTTCAGGTGACCTAGTCGAACAAATTAAGAAGATTGAGCAATTACAGGTCTTTTAAGAGTTGCTTAAAATTTTTGTCTCTGTATTGTCAACACTCATCTAATGACTCGAGTTGGTACTCATAGCCTTTGAAACATTCACCCTCATCAGTTATTAAAGTTACAAATCCACTATCTTGGTTGTAGTGCGTTACAAGCCCTTCAACATAATCAAGAGAGTCAATTGGCGCTAAGAACCTTTCACCTATCATGGGATAGTATTTTCCTTAAAATTTATACACTGCTAAGAAATGTATAAAATTTAGGGCATGTATGATCATTAAACCGTTCACCAAAAAAATAACTGGCAGGATGACTCCCACTGATTTTGGGAATATAAATGAATCTGATGTAGCTTTTCACTTAAAAAGAGCATTTAAGGATAGCAAAGACGTCTACGTCTTAAATGATGTACAGATAAAGCACGACTCCGAAAATGCGCAAATCGATCACCTTGTTATATACCCTCAAGGATTCATTGTTGTTGAAAGCAAGAGTATCTATGGAGAGGTTAGGGTTAATGACTATGGTGAGTGGAGTCGAAGTGTAAGAGGCAAATGGTTTGGAATAAAATCGCCGGTAATACAGGCAGAATTGCAAATTGAAATTCTGAAAAGGTTTCTGAGCGATAATGTAGAAAAGTTTCTTGAAAAAATGTTTTCAATACAGAAGAAAGGCATCAAAAATTGGAAGTATGACATTTTGTGCGCTGTTTCATGTAATGCAATAGTCGAAAGAGATTCGATAAGCGAAGAACAAAATAAATTAATCATTAAGGCTGACAGCGTAGCAAAAACCGTCAAATCAATCATTGACGGCAACAAGCCTACTATCAGGAAATTTTTAAGTGAAGATATTATTCTGACTTTCAAGCGAAGCGAAATAGAAAAACTAATTAAAATTTTGTCTGAAATAGATGAACTAAAAAATCAAACCCTAATTGAAAGAACCAAAGAAGAAAAAGGACTCAACACAGGACTATCTTTAAAACTACAGTGCCATTCTTGCAAAAGCGAGAAACAACCTATCAACCCAGGGAAGTACGGTTATTACATAGCATGTAGACAATGTGGGAAAAATACATCAATTAGCCGACTAAAAATTACTTGTTTGAAATGTAACTCTGCAAACACAAAAGTACATAAAAAAAACGAAAGTTTTTTCTTGAAGTGTAGTGACTGCGGTGAGAAATCCTTGATTGGTAGTAATCGTCCATCAAAGTGACAATACTATTGTGATCTTTTAGATGAACTAACAAACTTAAAAGTCTATTGCCACAAAAGGTACTTAGCACCTTTCTCCAACCACGCCGGTCACCTCTTTAATACACTTCCGTCAATTGTATTAATAATTAATAGGCAGATCACTAATGAGAAAGGAATTAGCACTGATTTCATCCAAAGAAGCATCAAATAGATTAAATGTTCCTGAGCTAGCACTTGGGCAGTTAGCCATGGACCGTAAATTGACTATTCATGATAGCTTCCAATTCTGTGAAAAAGAAATCAAAAAGTTGTCTCTCACTGACTTAAGCCGTTACCGTTAATAATAGGGAAATGGCGTACCTCAAAGGTCATAGTAAAATAATTATAAATCAACCTCCTAAGGACATGACTATGAGCACAACCTTTCTTGCCACGCACCTTTTACGCAGTCACTCTATTAAGCGCTGGCCACTGATGTTTTCGGTGCGTGAAGAAACGTTAGCAGGCCACCTTGCTGATACCTGTATGCTCGGGCATTTACTTGCCGCGGTCGCTGTAAATATATGCGGCAGGCAAGACATTGACCCCGATAAGGTTGCTTCGTATTGCCTTTTCCACGAAATATCAGAGTCTTTACTAGGTGATATTAACTCTAAAGCAAAGCACATTAATCAAGAGACTCATCAGGCCATAAAAACAGTAGAAAATCACTTTGAAGCACTTTCTATTGAAATGCTGCCTGATGCTTTAAAAGCCCGTTATACACCTTTAATTAGCCAGGATAAAAATGAGATAAACGCAAAAGTCGCGAAGATTTCTGACTCATTTGCTGCTTTGATAAAGTGCCAGTGGGAAATAAGCCGAGGTAACCAAGTCGAATTTTTAGAAGCTAGAGATAGTATTCAAGAACAAATTGATATTTACACAGAAAAGTATGATTTTGTAAGAAAATTCATCGAGCTATTTTTGAACGAGGATATTACACGGATTTCTGTTGATAAGTTAATGCCAAGAGACTGGGTAAAAAACACCGACGCTGGAAAGATGAGAGATTAAAAAGTGTAGAGTGTTTAAAGCCCATTGCTCTCAATGGGCTTTCTGTATTTTACATTTGGGCGACACAAGCACCAACTTCCTCTTCAAACCGCTTACGTTCTAACGCATCGTGCGCAGACTCTAATTGGCTGGTATTAGATTTGGCATTCTTTGCCTTTGCTATTGCCTCTTCGTTTTCCGCTATCTCTTTTTCTTTATTCACGATTTCTTTCATACGCTCTTCTAATTCACTGAGGTCGGGAGCAACAAGTGTTACCGATGTTTGAGCCTTCCTAAGCTTTCGTCTTACTTCATAAATTTTATCATTAAGAAATCGCACATCGGGCAAGCTCCCTTGTCGGTTTGGGCTCAGTATACGATACATACAGTGCATAACATCTGACGCTTTCTCGTAATTAGCTGCTTGAATACCAAGCTGATAACGGTCCACCGGCATACCCACAACTGACGATAATAAACCACCTGCTGCAGCACCCTCTGGAGATTTTGTAACCCCAGCAACTAGGCCCGCCATGGCGAACCCCAAAGATCTATCATCAGCTTTATAAGCATATTCGCGTAATTCATTGGCTTTTTTGAAATACCATTGGGAATATGTCTTCATATTATCGATGGCATCATCGGTGTCTGAAGCTTCCCCTAACCCAACTTCCTTCCCGTCATCATCTTCATTTAACCTATTTTCGATATCAACTTCATCAACAGGCAGAGGATGTAAGTTTTGACACGCAGTGAGCAGAATGAGGGGCAGGATGATTAGAAATTTATAAGACATGAGTACCTTTCCTTTTTTTTAAAACCCTTCACTTAACAATGATGATTGAAGTAATCAGCGCAAGGAAAGGGGGCACGATTACTTCACGGGTGCATTATAGTTTTATATTTTTTGGCAGTATCAACAACATGGCTGGCACTGAAACTGTTCACTTATTGAACAGCATTAAGATAATAAGGTTTTATCGAGAAGTAAACTTTAAAGCAACATTTTCTAAATTTTGTGTGACATGCTCCTCAAAAGGCCACGCACCACATAAATAATGTCGCTTACCGTCGGCTTCTTTGAAAGGTACTAGCCATTGGTTTTCACTGATATGGCAACACACTACATTATCGTCAATAGTTGATACAGTCAGATGACCACGTTCAGAGGAAATGCCAGGGCAAATTTCATTGACTGTGCCGCCGCTGCCACTTGGTATACTTGCTGATAAATCATGAACGACACTTATCATATCGCCAAAGCCAGTCTTGCCGTTAATAGCGATACCGTGCGTATCTAAGCTCCAATCGACCTCGTAAAACGACGCCAAACGAGCGGTATACATCACAGTACCGAAAGTGGTGTACACCACCCATACTAAAAACGCTGTGGCCAAAACGGCTTTCAAGTTCATATTCCTTCTACATCTTTTAGTTATATTAACTAGCCATTTCTGATGGCCGGACCGCAGTACCTCTAACTGGTCGTGGCGCCTTTTCAGCAATAGCTTCCAGTGTGCTGTTCATTTTCTCTTCGGTAAGTACGCGTTGAACAATACCTATGATTATCTCATGGTCATCACTGCTTACCCCGTTGAGAAACGCTTTGTAAAAAGCTTGAAGTAATGTTTTGGATTTTCTATAGCCTACAACACGTGAGCACCACTTCACCAGTGTTCTTGTTGAAAATGGCTCTCCTACAGGGTCTTGCGCATTATCAAGCCTATCAACACCTAGGAGCGCGTCTCTTAATGCATTAGCCAGTTTCACCATTTCTGACGCCAAAGATAGTGGGATCTGGCTAAACTGATTGCGGATAATGTCTATTTCAACGTCAGCAGTCGGATAATGTAATCGCGTCCAGCTTATACGTGAGCGAATAGCAGAGTCTAGTTGTTGAGAAGTAATATAACGATTTGAGGCTCCGTCGCCTATCGTATTAGCGGCAACTATCACCCTTGTATCAGGGTGAGGGGTAACCACTGTCCCATTGCTTAATGTCCAAGGCTTATTATCAATGACAGCATGAAGTGAGGCAGAAAGTTCAGGCGATGCTTTATCGATCTCATCAAAAAATATTATCCCTCCATTTCGATAGCAATCTACAACAGCTTGCTCAACATACTCAGACACTGAACAACCATCTTTGACACGTAATTCCATTCCGCCTTCTATCTGTTCTGGGCGAAGCGCACAATGAATTTGTACTGTTGCCAGGCGCTGGCGAAGATAATGCGATAAATATCTCACCATTTCCGTCTTACCTGTGCCGGTTTCTCCTACAAGACCCAATGCACCATCAGCAGGCAGCGACAATTCCACCAGCAAGTCCTCCAGTACATCAGCTTGTGGGACATAAAAAGGGTTTAGGGGCACTGAAGGTGCGTTTGTACCAACCTTTACCTCGATATCGTTAACGTTAAAGTTTATCTTAGGAAATACTGTAGATATTGGTGTGAGCTCATAGGATATAGTCATGTTAGTTCTCCTAATTATTGAAAACGGTTCGTTGAGTTAAGGCTTCAAAGGCGGCGGGTAATTGGTCTGCAGAATCTATAAATAAGCACTCGTTAGGCATAAACCCAGCATCTTCAAATGCATGACAGTGTGCGGTAGAAAGTGCAATGCAAAGTACATTCACGCCGACTTGTCGGGACAATTTCAACATCGATAAAATGTTGTTTCTATGAATGCCTTCGTCATCATTGGGTAAATCACCGTCAACGACCAGAATCAGGAATTTGCGCTCCATCTGAACACTATTACGCATTAACTGCTCAATTCCCTCTCGTAAAGCCTCGCTGGTGGGAGTGCTTCCAAATGGCTTTACCGTAAATTTTCCAGCCTGTGGACGCTTTTTAAATTCACACGCGCGATAGAAACAAACCTTTTTGTAACTTGAGAAATAATCAACCTGAACATTTATCTTTGGTAATTGATAAAGGGTGTTGGCTAATGCAAACACGGCAGTATTTGCTGCAAGCATTGGTGACTCATTAGCTTCACCGGCGCCTTGCATTGATTGAGAACAGTCCACAGCAATGTGAATATGAGCAACAGGTTGTCTGTGGAGCGGTGCATCTTTAAAAACAGCAGCTCGACCAGCAATGGCATGTGAGAAGCGTTCTGGGGCCAATTGATTTCCACGCTGTTTATATTCGCCAGGCTTTGGAAGCATGGAGTAAAATGCTTTTTTGACCACTGGAGCCAACTTGGACATTAATCGCCGACTCTTTAAAACGTCAAAATATGAATCGCAAAGCGAAGGATTAGTCACGTAATGTCGGTCGGTTAGAAAGCAATCCACACAACCAGACTGTGCTGCCTCAGTTGCCATGCTATTCATCGTCTTACGAGCTTTGTCGTGTAAATCGCTATCTTGATAAGGGGTATCAGGAGATAACCCCTGCTCTATTTGCTCTGGAATACTTAGCGGAGCTTTCTGTGACGACGGTATGCCTTTGCTAGACGGTTTCTCATGCGTTTCATCTCCCACCTGCGGTACTGCCCCATCGCTTTTATCTTGAGAAGATACAGATGATGTTTGATGTCCCCCACCATTGTTCGCCTGACCTTTGGAAACTTCTTGAGATCTGTTTCGGTCATTGGTCTCACCCTCTTTTTTCTGACTCTCAAGTAAACGTATTAATTGTTCAATAATCGGGCTTATATCTTCACATCTTACTACCGCGTCTACGGCGTCAAGTATGCGGTTAAGTGAATTGATGAATTCTGAGCTGGTCGCTTCTTTTAAAGACTCTCTAGTTACATAAAGAGGCTTTTTCATGCACTTATCATGGTTAAAATGAAACCGACAGTACATCATCACGTAACCTTGGAATTTAATCATGAACGGCTGAGTGTGATAATCGGCCCCACCACGTTGAACTAAGACCTCACACATGCCTTGAAGGTTTCTGATTGTGCCCGGGTAAAGATCCTTTACAAGACGTTCCATTCGGACGTCTTCGATAGCATTAAACAAGGCTAACTCTAGCGGTGTGAATTGTTGATTTCTTAAATAAGTAAAGTCTGAAAACTTCAAATGGCCGGCTTCATGATCGATAAGCCCTTCAACCAGTTTAAGGTATACCGGGTTCGTGAAATCCCCATTTCTGATGAAAATTTCATCTTTACTTGTAAACGCGTTGTGCTTAATTTTTTCAACGATATGGACTTTTACATTATGGCGCCCAGCAATCATTGAGCTGATTTGTTTGAGATAACGCAGGGCTTTATCTGTACTGCGTTTGTTACTTGCATCCGTATCAAACACAGAGACTGTGTTTTCAATTTTGGACTTGGGTATGCTGTATTGCCCTACTATCACTCGACTACGACCTAAAAAGTAAAATTATGAAGATAGAGTACGTGCGTTTTTTATTCGCGCTACTTTTGTTAAGTCAGTGTTGTATTCAATAAACTCGTAGGGAATTAATAGGCACAAGTCCGTCTATTTGATGTGATCAGCAGACTTAAGCTAGTGTATTAAGGATTCATCACTTATTACCCAAAATGCGGATTACAATTCAATGAAGCACATAGAGCAGGTACCTGCAAAAGTAAGAGAAATATATAAGATTGTTTCCGAGTTAGAGGATATGTTTGGACGTCACTTCACTCCAGACGGTCACATGGTAGGCAGTATTGGCGAAGTGCTTGCCGCGTATCATTATAATCTTGAACTTCTTCCTGCGTCAGCAGAGAGGCACGACGCCGTAACAAAAGACGGCATCAACGTACAAATCAAAGCGACACAAGCAAGAACCATCGGGCTGAGGTCTAAACCTGAGCATTTGATCGTTCTACATCTACGAAAGGATGGTACAAATGTGGAGGTATTCAACGGGCCGGGCAAGTTAGCATGGGAACAAGCAGGGAAGTTGCAAAAGAACGGTCAAAGGTCTATTGGTGTGGCTAAATTAAGTCAAATAATGGAAACACTCAGCGACAATGTGAAATTACCAAGAAAGCCCTAGAAAAACTCTATTAGCTAAATTTTGCTATTAGAGTTTTTAGCTTTTCACGATTTACAGCGCTACCCGTGAGACGATTGCATGAACAGCGCCAAAATCAAAAAATAAGAAAAATTGTGAGATTGTTGAGAAAGATCTTTTATGTCGTTTTTTTCTGAGCTCTTATCCTGTTATAAATTTCTTCTCGATAGACGGATACGTCTTTAGGCGCATCAATGCCTATCTTAATCTGAGTCCCCTCTACGTTTAATATCGTCATCTTTGTATTGTCACCAATATAGAGTGACCTTCCCAAATTTAAACTTAAAACCAACATTACTTAACTCCTTTTAATAAGTACGAGAAATAAGATTACACAAACGATTATGATTTGAAAACTGACCTTTGGAAGGTCATTCATCTCAGTTTGGAAATATTTAAGTCTCTCTCTTTGAGGACTAATGTATTACTGTCAAAAACAGACATAAATGATCGAGAACCCGCTTCAAACGAGCGCCATAAACTATCACTCAAATTAGCCTTAGATGCTTGCGTTAATACATTCATCATCAACTGTATAAAAATGAGTGATCGTGATGACGGTAAAAAAACAACTTTCTTTGGTATTTTACGTGTGCGTAACTTGCATAATGCTTACGGCATGCGGAGGTGGTAGTGAGCAATCTGGTGATCAACTGTTAAATAGTGCCGGTGAGTTAACTGCAGCAGAAAAGGCAACACGAGACAGCAAAGTCTTTGCTGTTATCAGTAACGAGGATGTTATTTCAGACCCAGGAGAAACTATTGTTTTAGATGGGCAAGAAAGTTATGACGAACTCCCTACCGATAATATTACACTCGAATGGTCGTTGAAAAGCGCACCGGCCAATAGTCAGTTTGAATTCGACTTTGGAAACAATGCTAATATTACTTTCATTGCTGAAACGATTGGCGTTTATGTAATTGAGCTGACTGCTAGCGATGGGTTTAATTCGGACACAGATACAGTGAACGTCACAATCGTTGAACCGGTCCCTGTTGCAGTATTACCCGAAGCCTTTTCACTTCCTGTGGAAAGTACTGCGATCGTATCGGGCGATGAAAGCTATGACAGCATTGATGAAGAGTTACTGTTTCAATGGAGTGTACTTTCTCCTAATGGGGAAGAAATAGCATTTGAAACCGTAGAATCAAACGACGGTATTACGTTTGAGCTGACTCAAGTCGGTGAGTATGGAGTATCGCTGTCTGTTACTGATAAAGATGAACATGTCTCTGCCACTGTGCACACCAGTGTGATGTCAACTAACGAATCTCCCGTTGCAGAAGCCGGTGATGATCGTGAAGTGCCTTACAGAACTGATGTTGAACTTGATGCAAGTTTATCAACCGATATCGACAGTGAATCACTTTCTTTCACTTGGGTAATTATTGACCAGCCCGCAGGCGCTGGCGCGTCTGTTACTTATGCATCTGACAATGCTCTTGCTACATTTTTCCCCACAATTCCAGGTGATTATGAACTAGAGCTGACTGTATCTGATGGTTACGCGACAACAACAGACACCCTTACTATTACAGCCATTAACACGCTACCTAACATCGAAGTGGAAGAGTCATTAACCATACAAAGTGGTGACAACGCCAACATTGTTGCACAAGCATCTGATGCAGAAACCAGTGCTTTGGTTTATTCGTGGCAAGTTTTATCACAACCAAATGGTGAGCCAATATCACTTAATGGTGATACCGCTACGCTTAACGTTGTGCTGCACACAGGTGGTGAATATACTTTTGAAGTGGCTGTCAGTGATGATTATGACACCGTCACCGAAACTGTTACCGTAACGGTCAATAATAACCTGCCGATTTCCATTATCGATATCGCTAACAACGACCTAGTGTCTGTTATCGGTGATATTGTTAGGTTTTCTGCAAGTGATAGTTACGACCCCGATGTAGGGGATATGATTGAACAATACGAGTGGGCCATTGAAAGTAAGCCGTCAGATAGTGTTTTATTACTTGATGACTCACAGTCCCCTGAAATTTCCATCACTCCTGATACCACAGGTCTCTACACGCTAAGTTTGACCACATTTGATGGCGGTAATTACTCTGAAAAAACCACAGTAGATATTGAAGTTATTTCGAATAATTCACTACCCCAAGCGCAAGCAAGTTACGTCATTGAAAACTATACTACGGTTATCTTAGACGCCACTGAGTCATCAGATGATGACAACCATGAATTCAGCGTGGCATGGTCAGTAATAGCAAAGCCTGACAATGCTCCCACCAGCATCCTTGATAGAAGTGCCAAAACTACCAAATTGTTTGTTCAGGAAAATGGTACTTACGCAGTGAGGTTGATTGTATCGGACGGTAGAAATAACAGTAATCCATACGATATGGTTATCGTTATAGATAAACCAAACGAACAACCGGTGGCTGATGCGGGCTCTCCTCAAAATGTAGGTGTGAATACTAAAGTTAAACTTGATGGTAGTGGTAGTTATGATCGGGATGAAGATCCTGTTTCATTTTCTTGGTTCTTAACGTCTCCAGATGACAGCAGTGCAACGTTGGTTGACTCTGACACAGTTGCGCCGAATTTTACACCAGACGTTTTCGGTACCTATACGTTGACACTCACAGTTAATGACGGCGAACTTATATCAGAACCATCAACCGTTGATATTCAAGTAGGCAATAAGTTAGCACCTATCGCGGATGCCGGCCCCGACCAAAATGTCAAAACAGGCTCTAGGGTCTCCCTTACTGCCGCAGCGAGTGTTGACGCCGATAGCGAAATTACAGAGTATCAATGGGAAGTGATTACAGTGCCTGAAAATAGTACTGTAGTGCTGGATAACGACTTTGATATTGAAACAAGCTTTACGCCTGACTTGGAAGGAGCATACATTTTCGCCTTATCCGTTAAGGATGAAGAAACATGGAGTGAAAAAAGCTTTGTCACTGTCATTGCTTCAACCGGCAACTCAGCACCTACCGCAGATGCAGGTAACGATGTAACCGTTGTCCAAGGCGAGGTTAATATCGTCAATCTTATCGGTGGCAATAGCACAGATGCAGACGGTAACCCCCTATCCTACTCTTGGTCTTTAATCAGTCGACCAACACTGAGTGAAGCGCAAATCGTTAATCCGAAAAATGAGGACGCTACTCTTAGTCTTGACCGATATGGCTCTTACGTTGCTCAACTTATTGTGTTTGATGGAACAGTAAGCAGCCTCCCATCAACAAAACACATTGAATATGTCAGAAACACCACGAGCGTATATGCAGGCCCAGACCAGACAACGTTCTTACGACAACGAGTTATTCTTGATGGACGGAGCTCAGGCTACATTGCGTTTAGAGATCCTGAAACGTATGAATACGAATGGAAGTTTATCTACACACCATCCGAAGAAAATCCACCAATCTCAGAGTATGTAAAAGCAGAAGATGAACTGGAAGAAGATGTACTCGGACTCTATGAGTTTTACGCCGATACTGTAGGTACCTATCTACTGAGACTTCGTTTTAGAAACACCGTCACAGGTACAGTCTCTGATATCGATACAATCACTATTAATGTGAAACCCTACAACACATTGCCAACCGCTGATGCGGGTGACGATATCACTGGCTCAATTGGAGACCTGATAGTGCTAGATGGAAGTACTTCATCAGATTCAGAGGGTGACACCTTACAATACAACTGGTCTTTCCTTCAAAGACCTGAAAACAGTCTCTCACAAATCAATAATCCCACCAGCGTTTCTCCGTTTTTTGAAATTGATAGGATTGGTGACTACCTTGTCAGGTTAGAGGTTTTCGACGGTTCAGCATCGTCAGATCCCGACGTAGTGAAGATTACTTCCGTAGAGCCAAGCGTAGGGCTAAGCATTCAAACCGAGGGCGGTTTTAGACGTCTTACCCTGCCTTATGAGAAAAATGAGACGAGAGACGTTTCTAGGGACTCTGATGAGTCTGAATTACTGCTGGAGACATTGAGAATAACCACTGTTGAACAGCAAGTCACCATTACTGACGTGCGAGCGTATGATGCTAATGGTTTAGTGACGGCGTATATGACGACTGCAGACAACACTTTAGTTCCCAAGAATGGAAGTGTGAATATCGAACTAAGGACAGAATACCCACAGCCAGGAAGACAGGCTAACCTTCTGTTCGAGTTTACGATAAAAGAAACAAAGGAAACCGTTTCTTTGAACTATCTGCTTAATGTGAATTAACTCACGATCATAAGGGTCGGAAAATAGTATCCGACCCTTATCCCAAAACAAAACTACTCATTCTCGTCTTGCCCAGTACCCGTAGACCATCTTCTGAGTCGAATCAAAAGTGTCATGCACGACACCATCAATCACCGCGACATAATGTTTAGCCTGCCTTGCTATCACTACACCTGTTAGATCGGCACATCGCGCTTTTCTGTTTTGAAAAATTGGAGCGGAGAACCAGTGAAAACCGTGGCGCGCTAAAACACGGGTATAGTCGCTTTTCAATACACCGTTTCGTGCTGAACGCTTACCGGTTGAAGACTGGACTTGTATTGCCAATTCATCGTAACAAAGCAAGTAGTCGCGATTGAGCGCTATCGCCATCGCTCTTGCAGCACAATCACCAGCTTTTCCCTTAAAGTATTGACCTCTTCCACCGTCTGAATAAACCCAATTGCTCATCGCTGGCCTTATCGTAGTTGAATAAACATGACTACATTCAACCACAAAAGCATACGCGCGCTTTTTTTTAACCTCCGAAATAAGGAAGTTTGTCGGTTGCCATCGTTTTTCCTACCTTACAAGTCTATGTGGTTTTCACCATTATCAGTTAACTGCTAATGAATCATTCGATTTGCCGATTGACAATAGGGCCACTTTTTCGCAATACCCTTTTTCCTGATAGCCAGAAGGACAAACACTATACGTGAATAAAATTAGCTCATTTTGAGACCTTGCGAATGTATAGTGTTCAAATGGAGTTTCTTTGAGGCTACAACGGCCATCATGCGCGATGTACTTTGCTAGGTCAGTATCTTTTTCAAAATAAGGATGCATTCTTACGTTCTCTAACAAGCATTTATTGTTTCCAGAAGGAATGGCCTTATAACTATCTGGTGACACTTTGACAATCGACCACAATCGCTCATACTGATCAATGTAGCTATTCGTATTAGGAATAATCATCAAACTAACTTCGTCATCACCAATATCGTAAACGTTTTCTTTGAAGTAGTGTGGTCCAGCGAAAATCACAATAACGCAAAAACTCAAAAATAATAGTGGTGCAAAAAACTTAGTCATCAATGTCTCCTATATGAAGATTAGGCTTCTAATTTCGGAAATCCGGTCACGGTATAGCTTTGTCATTTCGACACCATGTTCATCATCACCGAGTCCATTTTGCTTCAAGTCTGCATCGAAGTTTTCAATCGCTGCTCGGACAGTCATAGCCTGCGCTTCAGTCAGAGCTTTTCCATTGATAATGACAATTGGTTCCTCTTTTTTCGACATCGTATTTCCTACCTCCGCTATTCGTCATACAAAGCAAATAATTGCTCTGCCGAAATGGTTATTTCAATGTTAGGTACTTCACCTTTGTATTTTTCATCAATACGGAATTTGTTGTGCGAAGTATTGGCTTTATAGAATTTGATGTGATTTGGCAGCAAAGGCATTACGTAAGCTTCAAGAACATGCTCCAATATCTCGACCGGAAAAGGCATTGATATTTGATTGTCATCTAAAAAACAATCAAATAACTGACATTCGTTAAAACCCCATTTACTAAAGAAATCAGATGTCCTTAAAGTCCAAACTTTATCCATGTACGGCTGTTTGGGATCATAATTTTCAAACATCGCTGTTTCCTATCCTTGCTATTATCGTTTATACGGACACATAACGTGATGCTTCACATTTTCCTTACTTAATTTAGCTAGCTTAAGCTTCTCAATATCACTGAGAAAAGGCAGCAAGAATTGAGCTAAGCCTTTTGCATCTATATAAACTTTTTTATCTGATTCATCAGCACTTAACCCAACTGATATGTTGCCTCTTTTCCATTCTTTTTCTGCATATTCATAAAACATTATTGTTTCCTATTCCACAGAAATGCGTTTATTGACAACTTCACGGCCAGATGTTTTGTGTTCAAACCAGCCTTCAACTTTTTATGTCCTTTCTTCTCCTGAAGACTGAAGCTTTATTGTCACTTGAGCTGTACCTTCGAAGTTTTGGCCAAGCTCAATTCGAGCGAACTGAGTGGCGAATCCAGAGCCTCTTTTCCATGTCCAATTATGACCTAAATCGTATTCTATGACAGACCCATCATCTACTTGGTAAGTACACTGTTCAGTAGGCGGTAAGTTATTATCTAACTGAATTGGCATCGTGTTTCCCATACATTAATTTAGTATTCAAAGTGTTGCTAACTGGGTTTGCTGCAAACGCCTTCTCGACCTACCCAGTGACTATCGAGGGGAGTTATGAGCGTTGATGTGCACCTCTGTTCTCAGCTATCAGGATTTTAAGTCCTGTCAATTTGCAGCAACGCTGGACGCGATAGCAACACTTTGCACACTTAATGTTGATGCCCAAACTCTTGGTATCGCCAAAAGTTCATATAGTGCGCTGTTGATTACCATATTCAACACAGGTTTAACTTTACCTTGTTAATGAATTGAACGATTTGACGACTCACTGACAACCAAATCGTCAACGTTTACCTCAACTTGCTCTAAAGCAAAAGGGTTTGGCTCTGCTTCACACAGTTCAAGATATTGGTGCCGCGCTTCGACTGGATCAAAGTTGGTTCCGTTATCACGATTAAATGCTTCAGCTGCTTGTTCCAAGGCAGCATCAAACGATGAATAGTGTGTAATGCCATTCCTTTCAGTAAAGTCCTGATCAGCTTGTATCAGAGCTTTAAGAACGGGCGAATAATCAAGCTTTTCCATGTAAATATTTCCCATCACCAATATTTAACTAATTTCTGGTCGGCTTTTACATAAAGAGGGTGTCGCGGTGAACCATTTTTTGTAACGCCAAGACATAGAGTATTCGCATCGGAATACGCTAATACATTTTTCACTGCTTGAACCCTATCTGTTGGTGCATTTGCACCCCATGCACAACAAACATCTTTTTGAATCGTTTGTTCAGAAATGTAAAGTTCATTCAATGGGCCAACCGGATCGTTTGCAGAAAAAAGGTCTTTTGGTTTGGTGGCCCTGAAAGCGAAAAGATTAACGACCACAATGCCAGTGTAGCCGTTATCAAACGCAAAGCGTCGGCATCGTCTTATTGTCGGATCATCAAGGCTTGCATCTGCTGTTGACGGATTAAGCATTAAGAATACTAGAGGATTGCTACCCTTCTCTCGCTCTAAAACATACCTGTAATTACTGCAATCGCTTATCACTGCTGACATTGCAACCTCCAATATTCGCGAACACTGTTACGCCAAGACGAATTTGTTTCTTCCGGCACTAATTCAAAAAAGAACAATGGGCAGTCCAATGATGAAGGGCCTTCCCCCTCTGAAATATCTTTCATGCCGCCGATTAACCATTTGATTTGTCTTTTGCCTCTGTTCTCAACAACAACCCAAAAACATTCAACCTCACCTTCGTTTATCTCAAGATGTTGATTATCGTATCCTTGAGGGTAAACAACTAAGGGCTTTCCGTACTCTTCATCAACCCATTCATATATTTCGGTTAAGCTCATAACAAAATTCCCTACTAAACAGTTTTAAACTTGACCAAATAAAACGGCCAAGCCAAGTAAAACGGATAACTAGCTATTCCATCATGGGCTAGGCTAACGCCTTTGGTATGCAAAGCTGCGCGGCCAATAATAATCCAAGCAATGATTAATGAGCCCAAAAACCATCCGAACAAGAATAATGTTCCCATAAAGACGAATAACATCACTACGTATTCTTTCATAAGTCCCTCTATCAGTATTTTGTATTCAATTTATAAGACGGAACAACATGTGAATCTGGACATTTTGCTCGTAATTCCTATATCTAATTTACTATCAACTCAGTGCCAAAAAACGAACCCTTGCCGACCTTTTCAGTTGGTACCAAACGAGAACCACAAAACTCACCATACTCATCTCTAGCAGGAACCCACCGATATTGACCTTTATTTATTTTTGCACCACTAAGATCAATGGCAGCATCTTCTTACTGAGAAGGTATAAACTGTTCCTGACAGGCTTTTTTCATAGCATCAGGAGTTACATCACCTTTTGCTATAAAAGCTTGTGTCACGCCCTCTGCACTTAGCTGTGTCACTTTCACCTGTCGGCTCATGTTAAATCTCCTATCAGGCCAATTTACGTTCTTGCCAACACTCTACTGGAGCACTGGCCGCGCAATTATTACAAACAACATGATCTTCCCTATCGCCAGTGCCCCAAGCAGATTTCAGATTTTCGACGCTCAGGTCAGACTTTCCACAAAAAGGGCAGGACGGAAACTTGCCAGTTTCAATTTTAGTGATGGTCATTTTACAGTTGTATTTTTCTTCAAAAGCTTGCTGTGTCTGAGGCATCGTTTTTCCCATTAAGCTATTTAGCTGTTTCAAGAGGTGGTACGGGAGTCAGGTCAGACAATTTCCACACTTCCCACTTATCTATTCCGATGTCAGGAGTATAAAAATAGTCACCGACACAATGACCCAACATTTGAAGCTGACCACTTGATGTTTGCATCAGTACTCTTTTGCCTTTATCAACACCTAGAGGCCAATTTTGCTTGCGCTTTAAAGCTGCCATTTCTGTTTCCAATATCAGTAATTTCGTTATTTAATTGGCTTGCTAGTATCGATCAGGACAGAGCGATATGTTCCAGCAGGGAGCAGTCTAAAAGGGAACGTCTTACAATTGCCATTGTATTGGCGAAAGTGATTTTCTTTCGCAACAGCAAGACTACGGTAGTTCATTATTACTTCTCCTTTGACTGCTTCGTGTTCAAAAACAGGTATCCAAACTCTAGGCATTCCTTCGACTCCTTTTTTCCTATTAAGTTAATTGGCGACCATCGGAATATGTAAGTTCAACATATCCTGACCCATTGTCTAAAGCGAAGAAGGCTTTACTCGCTTTGAGCTTTTCGATTAATTTTTCCAAAGCAATAGGATCACTCGGTTGTTTTATTGCTATTGACACGGCTGGCTCTGCTTGGGAGCCCAGTAAAACATATTCTTCAGTTTCAATAGCCTTTCTTAATGCCGGTAATGTTCCTATTTCCACTCATTCGTAGGTACCTAACTCTCTACAGGCACGGTGATTACTGGTTTTCATATAGCTGCTGCCGACTTTTTGCCGGTTAATAATTGCACAAACAAGGTGTCTTTGTCCCTTTTTATGTTTGCCCGCCGGGCATTAACAGCTAAGAATTGACCGATGCGCTTAAGGGTCTGCCTGAGTGTCTTGTCATTTTCCTCGAGTAAGGCGTGCAGCAGCTCACTCACCCATAAGCTTCCACTGGCAGCGACTTTTTGCGTTGAGATAACGACCTGATAGTGGCACGCAACAGACCAGGCTACCAAGCGTTTGAGCAGTAAGCTGAGCATGCTCGCCCACACCAGACTTTGGGCAATGTCTTTGTCCTGGGTGTTGAAGGTTTTCAAATGGCAAAAGGATTTCAGCTCTTTAAAAAACAGCTCGATTTGCCAGCGTAAACCATACAGCTCAAGTATCTTGTTAAGGGAGAAAGTATCGCGGCTAAGGTGGGTGATGAGGTAGCCGGTCTTTTTCGTTTTCCTGTCCCAAAATGCAATAAGACGGTAGCTACCCGGCTTGTATTGCCAGCGTACCGTCAGGTCGTAAGCGGTATCACGTGCTGTGTTGAGTCCTTTAAGCCCTTTACCCTGCAAGCGTTTGACTTGTCGACCTTGTGTCTCAAAGGCCTGTTCAATCGTCGGATTAATGGCTGCGCTTGTGCGTATGATATAGTACCCGCCGTGTCTATCAGCTTGGTAACATTCTGCACTGGTCATACATTTAGGGGTACAGCCGGTGGTTAGCTCCACGATGGTTAAGAAAATTGCTGGCCGGTTCAGAACTTCATAGAACTTGGTTAAGTGGATATCTAGGTTTTTGTGAAAAAAAGGGAGAGGTTCGGAGTGTGTGACCGACATTGGTTCTCCTAAAGGTGTAACAAATAGTCACTGGGTCTGGAAAAGCAGTACCTAAAGTATTTATCAATGGAGAAGCTATACCGTGATAGCATTACTGGTATCAGACGTCTTATTCTCTTGTAGATGAAACGATCGGTACCGAAGAGCGCCCTTTTTATGAAGGTAGAGAAGCACATATGGTTTGTCAGATTCCATATACCAACCCTCGGAAATCACACTAATCCAGCCACATGCCAATCTGCTTATTTATTGCCAAACTCTTTATCAAATTCCTCTTTTTCATCCGATAGTAGGGTCGCTGATTCTACCTTGTAATATTCCTGACATTCTGGAATACATATTTCATCATTACCACCGTCCGCCCAGTAATAGCCAATGATGTCTGAGTCACGTCCAAACAATTCATGTAAGTGCAGCTGCAACGTATGTTGGAATTGAAAACTGTTACTGTAGCCCGATAACTTAAAGCATTTGCTAAGGAACTTTGGTAAGTCCTTAAAGTCATCAGGCCTTTTTATACCGCGCCACACTTTTGATGAAGAAAGCTTTAAACAGTACCTGGAATTTGCTGGTGGATTGGCGTTTCTCATGTAATGCCATGCGTATGAGCCAGCATAATGCATGCTCGTTGAAAACCATTTATTGCCAATGAGTGTTAGTTTTTGTATGTCGACGCTGGTGTCAGAGGATTGACAGCCGTGATAAATGCAGCGTGGCAGTTCAACGATTTCCCAATTTTTAATTTCATCCAGTAGGTCTTGGGATATTTCCATCTTGGGTTGAAACCTTGATGTCTTTTTTGTCTTGTTAACTGGCGCATTGGCCACGGTGTTATTATCTCTATTCAGTAAAGTATCATCACCGCTGTTAACTGTTTTCTTTCTAGAAAACAGCGACGTTAAGCATTTGAGCATTCATCACCTCAATTTTCTGTAGTACTCGTATTCCTTAAACCAGTCCTTTGAGCCTTCAGTCATGTGCCTGGTTCGATTAAATTCAGTAAGAAACGTGTCGTTGTCTTTCGTGTTCTTTAGTATTGTGAGTAGTTGAGGAACACTGAAAAAACGGCAGTTGAAGAAAGGATTGTGGTTGTCTTTACAATAGCACTCGTGAAAAATATCGGTTTCATACTGGGATCGGAGTTCTTCCAAGTATTTATTGGCCTTCTCATCTTCTTCCTCATTGCCGCTTTGTATCCTGGCGTTGATCAACGTTTTTAGTATCATATTGACGAAAGAACCATCTTGTAGCCCGAAGTAACCAAATAATGTCAAGGCAACGCGCTCTACGTTACGGCCATTCAAAGATAGCTCTGTTCCGTCCTTAAAGATTATTTTGTCTTGCTTTCGCAAGGTATACTCATGAACTCCTGTCTGCGCAAGCGCATGGAAGAGTGACTGTGATACATCAATGATTGACTTCATTGTGTTTCCTGCCCGAGAGAAGGATGTCAGTGTCTTTCTTTTGAGCTCAAGAAAAATAATCGTGTCGTCTGTTTCAATAATAAAGTCACATTCACGTTCTCTACTTTCAACCTTCAGGTCTTTGCGTATAGCCTCGCTAACTTTGTATTTTTTTCCAGCATAGAACGTAACACCATGCTTCGTGAGCAAACTGCTGACAAGCTCTTCTGCAATATCGCCGACTATATTTCCGTTTTTTCGATTTGGATTGAGTTTTTGCTCAAGCGAGAAGTAGAACCCAAAATTGCAAAGTGTAGGGTTAACATAGCAATAATTTTCTCCTGTTTTTACAAACGGCTTCATGAAGTAATTTCGCTGACTAATATCTTCAGGCTGAAGGTATCCTCGATTAAGTTTTTTTGCATCTTGGGATAATTCGGTGAGCACAGCTTCGATTTCATCTAAGGTGTACTTCAAACCTAGCTGATGCAGTAGTTTTCGGGGAGTAAAGAACAACGGCGAATCATGCGTAGCCTGTTTTGATGCCCATTGAAGTAAATCAATATGGATAGTTGCGTCAAAGCCTTTAGTTGTCACTAGCGGTGATGCAAACTGACCTTCAATCATTGCTATCATGTGCTCAGCATTAATTTGGTCAAGCGCGTAATGCTGGTCATACAATATTTGCTTTTGTATCGCCGGCAGTATGGTGTTGTGAGTATGGAACATATCTTGATACGCGTTGAACGTTTGTAAATCATGAATACAGAAGTACAACTGCGCTAACTCCACGCATTCATCGTACCATTTTTTTAGTTTTTTAGATTTTACTGGCTCATGTAGATTGGCCAGGCTCAAATTAAACACATAACCCCATGGGATGCTGGGTTCAATTGTTCCATTTGGAGAAGGTGAACGTCGAAAATAGTAGCGCTTAGTTTGCCTGTTATAAATGTCCCCCATTAAGTGAAGCGTGTTTTCTAACGCAAAATACCCCATTTTGTTAAATCGATAGCTCAAGGCTTCCAACAAACGATCTTTACTGTCCTTATCAAACTCAACGCGGCCGAGTTTAATACGAATCTTATACCCCATGCCGATGAGCGTCTTGGCAGCGTTTGCAATGATAATGTTTTGATTATTATTACTTAAAGCCATGCGCATATCGCTGTCGTAATCACATAGAAAGACATATGCCTCAAGCAGTGCTTTTATCTTTCTCCATTGCTGTGGTGATGATGGATAGTGTTCTGTTACGCCAATGTAATACCGCAGTAATCGCAAAAAAGTGTGGGCATGGCCATGTTGTTTTTCATCAGCGATAAAATATCTCAAAGCGATATGACTTTGTATGGTATCAAAATCGTTTGCTGGTAATGCTTCGCTTGCTAACAGGTTCTTTATATGTGCTTCAAGATGCTTTTTCAGGCCTTCTTTTGTTAGAGGCGACGGTACATCAAATTCGAATAATTCGGCGATGTCTTGCGGTTGCGTAAACTTTGTTGGTACTAGTTTCCATTCTTGATCATTGCGCTCAAATAGTGAGATTAGTTCAACCATAATTTTCGCTCCCTGAAAATGCTAAAAGTTAGTCAAATTGTCGGCTGTCAATTAGCGCCTGTATATTTGCAATATTATCGAACGTCGAAACAGCAGATAGCCCGTCCGTGACGTAGTGTTCATATTCCTGTCGAGATATCTCAACCATATTTTCGGCAATCGTTTTTATTAGGGTGCCAGCAGATTCAGGGTCGATGTCTGTCCCTTTAAACAGTTCCCTATTAAACCAACTTATCTCTTCATTTTCCTCAGCAAGCAAGGATTTAAGCCTGTTTTCTGTAAGGCGTAAACTCTCAATTTCATGCCTTAACGTTGCCTCATCAACATCTTCACAGTGTATTTCAGTCATTAAGTGGGAAACGCAATGATTGACGTTATGTCGCGCTACGTAACCGCCACGCTTTATACTTTGCTCATCACATCTAACAAACGAGTATTCGCTAATGATAGCTGCAATTCTACTTTTTGTTAGTTTTCCAGACATACAACTGTTTCCTATTCCGGCAATTCTATTTGCTTTTCACTAAATCGCAGGCTTTTAGCTTTACTCTGAGCATCTTGTAGACCCAGGAATACTGCAACTCTTCCAGTACCGTCTTCAAGTATCGTTTCTTCGCCACCTTGCCCAGGTTGAGCAACCAGAACCAATTGGTAAGCACTTATATGATTTGCTAATGGCTCAATTCTGCATCTATATAGATGACCAATCCTGACCATATTTAAAGCGACTACACTTGTGTACATTGTTCCTAACTCTCCGTTGTAATGCCTATCAAACTGAATCTAGTAAATTCCACTTTACTTAAAAAATCCTTCATCCCCTTCGGCTTACTTGACCTTGGTGGGATGTAGGGTTCTTTTTCTATTAAAGTGACCAGACGTTCTGAGGTGGGATTTTTCTTGTACCTTTCGCCATTCACATAGTGGTCCAATTCTTCCTGAGTACTAAAGCGTTCGAAATCGCAATTGTCACAGCGTACATAACGATTATTTATGTGCAAAACACCCGCTTCTGCGCAGTTTGGACACTCGCTACCTATACTTGAAAACATGATTGTCCTATCCGATACCCAAACGATTTACTGCACTGATAAATCTAGGTACAAACTCGCTAGCAATTTCTTCCGTTTGCTGGACATGCATAAACAAATCATGATTCGACGCAAAATTGTTCCTAAGATGTTTAAAGTCAAAATCCAACTCTTTACCGGTGACTACAAAACCGTTTTTCTCAAAAAATCCAACGGTGCTCGGTGAGCTTTCCAAGGTGATAGGATTGTCCCCTAAATGACCATGTAAAAAATTCATCAGCTTCGACCCTATACCTTTCTTTTGGTAAGATTTAAAAACACTAAATAAATGGATATGATAAGTACCATTGATTGTAGGGGCAATATCGTACACAAAAGCAAACGCAACCGATTTATCCCCGTCTCTTACTATGAATAAGGTTCCGAGGTTGGCCTCATATGATGACAGACAATCAACAAACATTCTGTGCTGAAAATAATCTTCATGCAGATAGTATTCAGCCAAAGGCATGACTGATAAAGCGATAGAGTCATCTATAGTATTTTTATCTAGCTGACTATCACTGCGTAGCTCTAATAACAACATGCCGTTGTCCAAATTATGTTGTTGCATATTATATTCCCCATTAATAATCGTCATTAGATAGGTATGCTGAAAAAGCGGCAAAGTCAGTAGCTGCCGCATCGTCATCGGTATACCTGACCTGACCATGATTTCCCTTCGCAAACTCAGCTTTTGCCACTTCAAGCGCTTCAGCTTCGCTGGCCGCTTCAACTGTGAGTAGAACATCTACTGGTGCCAGTGCTTGGCCGGTTACATCGTATTTGGGCATAGTTCGTGTCTCCTATATGCTCAACCAGCCATTTTCGGTTGACCAAGTTAATATCTTTTTAGGCATCTTTAATGTCTGCCTGTTAAGAGCCCCACAAATCATATCAGTGACAGATTGATAAGTGTTTTCATCAAATATAAAGGTTCTAACTTCAATTTTAGCTGGTAAGCAATCGTCCCTTTCAAAAGCAACTGGTAGTTCTTTGACTTTATCTATGTCGCTGAAAAATCTTCTTATCGAGCCTGCCTCAACATCAAATATGTCAACTTGATAAAATCTGAAATCAGTCACGGCTATCTTCAATCACTTGTCAAAGAACTTCTTCCAGTCCAACATCTCTTCTTGGATATGTTCTTTCATACATCCCTGTTGAGCTAGGAAACCGTAAGCAATCAATTCAGCATCTTCGCCCTTTACCTGACCAGCTTTAATTTCTTTGCGAAGCTCAGTTGCTCGTTCTTTATCAAGTGGGTGAGCAGCAAACAACAAATCATTGCTGCCAAAGCATCCCTTAACTTTATTCAAAAGCTCTTCCATCGTGCCTCCTACATTACCATTTTGAATTTTTGAGAGCGGCGAGAGCATCTTTTTTGGTTAAGAATCCCCTTATTTCGCCACCAAATGCGTATAATTCTGTTAAAGCTGCATCACCAGCTAGAGTGTCTAAACAGCATCCGTAAGTAACAATATAGCGTTTGCCAAAATAAGTGACCCGATCAAGGTCATATGCGAACACCATATCTTCAATAGTTTTGTCGTAAACTTTACCAAGAAAGATAGCCATTCTTGGTTCCTAATCAAAAAATAAAGCTGGGCTAATCCCAAAGCGCTTTGCTAAACGTTCTATATGATTGCGCGTAAGCTGCTTACCACCATTTAGGACTTGCGAGACCATGCTTTTGCCGCCAATTTCGTTTTTAAAGTCGGTGGTGTTCAAGTTGAGCTGATCCATCAGTACCTTAAGCGTGGCTACGGCAGGATCGCCGCCCAATCCTCGTTGGTTAAATTCAGCGAAAGACAGCGCATCCGCTTCATAACGGGCGATAGCATTGCTCAACGCTTCAATAGCCACCAAGTTGGTGTCGTAATCCTCTATCAACTCTTCCATGAGCGCTAAAGCTTGCTCATGGTCTTTATCGCTTGATATTTCACGGAGAATAGGAGCGCGTACATTCAATTCGCTTACCAGTTCTGTGACTTCTGTTACAGCTAACATTTTGTTCAACTCCTATTTGCGATACTTCTTACAAAGTTCATCGTACTCTGCATGGGTTACGATATGCTTGACGTACATTCGGTTGTGCCTAAATTCAATGAAGGCCATTAGCCGAAGGTTGTTACCGCCAATATCAATTACCCACCATTTATCTTTGTACTTAAAATTATCCAGTGTTCTAAACACTGCTTTTAAAGCTTCAGGCGTTTTAAACTCACCCCGATTCAACACGTTATATGTTGCTTCAATTGCTGCGGCATCATTGGGATACTTCTTCATGGCATCCGCAAAAGGCCGTTTTGAGATTACGTGCATTTAAACTCCGTTTACTATTGGTAAACTATAACACTTCAAATAGGGTTTACAAGTAGTAAACCGAATTAAATCATAAATCTTCTTCTTTTTTTAAAGCTTTCAAGTCGCTTTTGCTTTCTATCTGCGCGTTGTGCAAACCAATCATATATCGGACTGAACTGAACATAGTCCATGGTGAGAATATTCTTTATAGACTCTTCACTAAAACCAGTTATGACCATTATATCTGTAGTACTGGCACCATTACGGTACATCTCAATAACACACGTTCTTACTAGTGATATTCGCCTCACACCCATATCCCAGAGGTTCGCTTTCTTAATGAATGAATCAAGTAACTTATTCATTGAATATGGGCTGACTGTCGTACCGCGACTCTGTGTTTTGAATGACTCAAATTTGTCATCTACAAACAGCGGGGCATTCGGATCTAAACCGTTGTAGTGCTTGTGTGGGTAGCAATTAATTTTTTTCTCTATCAACCACGAAAAATATGCTTCAAACGCTCCCATCAACTCAGGATGACTCAGGACAATGGGCCGCTCGAAACCACCTCGCGCTATCTGCTCTGGCAACACTACTATTTCGATCAACTCTCCATCTGGTGAAATGAATAGCCTGTTTGTTACAAACGTCAATTCAATTTCTCTAAGGCCAGTAACGGCAGCGAGAAGAATTAATAATCTGTTTCTGTGTCTTAGCTCTGTATTGCGGCCACAATTTCTGCTTACAAGCTGCTCCCACAGCTCGCTATTTGATAAAGGTCTACCTTCCACTTTTACGCAATTCTTAGTAATAATTGCGCTTATAGTGGCAGTTTAATTTCAATACAGCAACCGCTGTTCGCGGCAGCTCAATAAATATGTGGTATTCAACTCTTCAAATAGGAAACGAAAGGTTAGAAGTAATCAATGAAGAGTTAAACGTCTACGCGGGATGTCATTGCACAAGAGATTTTACGTCGCAGATTGCCATATGTAATGCGTATACCCCACCTTATAAACCATCGATATAGTGGAAAAATAAAGATCGCTTAGGAGTATTTTCCAGATCCCCAATGAGCGCAATAGCATTTATCTGCATGCTTAACATTTCAATAACGCTAGACATCAATGCGCCAAAAATGAATGACTTTGCAGTAATCGCAACAAAATTTCCGACACTAAAGATCAATTACTTTTTAAGGCGTTATAGGGCTTTGAGTAATTCATAAAATGATAACCGACATTTTTGATCTCAACAGTTCTGAATAAACACTCAATAAATCTGTATAAGCTGTGGAATTTTTTGCCTACCAAAATCAAATGCGATCTTTATTGTCTACCACTCCGATCTTATAGGTCGTTTAATAGAGATCTTTTGTGTCTGAAAACGACATTAAATCATTGTACCCATTGAATTATTTCTCTATCTATTATTAATTATATATTTGTTTAATTATATTTTGTAATTGATAGCGCTCTACTAAAACCGACACTTTTGATCTCATTATCGCAAGAAAAAGTCAATATCCAATACTCAGTGATTTCGTTAAAACCCCTCAAAAATGCAACTAATACACTAACGATCACTTCAGTTACCTTAACTGTGATCGCAATAGTGGAATGTCGTATGCGCACAGCAATGGAATGAAGAGAACATCATCAAATATAATAAAAGGACTAACATGGACAACGCATTACAACCTTTTGATCAAACGGTCACTAAAAACGTCGCCTTATCTAATTTGACCGTGAGTGGAGATTTGACGCTAAGAAAACAAAAAGCGTGGCATATCCTCATCTATTGCGTAAGAGAAGCCTTCTTCATGCGGACTAGATTTGACCCAGCTTCAGCAAATGAAATTACTAAACGGGATGTTGAAAATACCAACCCGGTGTACGAAATTAAAGCCGACCTCATCATGGAAGCCATGGGGTATAAAAAAGGTAGTGGATTTTACAATTACAAAATCATTCTTGATGTGTTTATCTCACTGACCAAAGAAATCATAGGCGCCGACGCGCTTGGCTTTGCGACCCGGGCCGGTGATACGTTTGATATGCAAAGTTACGCCACCCTTATCGGTCAATGCGATCATGAAGGGGGTAATTTTAGAATATGGATCCCGCCTCTAACGGTATATTTTATTGTTAACCCTAGCGTCTCTTTTCAATCTCCCGTTAATTGGAACGTGTTTACCAATAAATTCTCCCCTCTGATTTATGATATCTGTCTTTATTTTTACCAACACCAACCCGCTATGGATTTAGCCGGTACCAGAGTCACCGATTACATTAGTCTTGACGATTTGAGGCGAGTGACCGGTACCACCAGCTCGACATACAACGATTACAATAAACTTAAAAAACGTGTCATTGAAAAAGCGCTGGCTAACATAAACGACGAAAAATCAAACCTTCCCCTTACTGTTCAACTCGATGAGCAAAAAGCGTCTTCTAGCGGCATTGGTCGTAAAAAAGTGTCGCACGTTAGATTTATTATCACAGAGAACCTCAATCACTGTGTTAAAAAGAGTCCCGCACAACGCAAACTCACCAAACGATTTGTCATTGATAACCTAGAGCCGCTTGGTGTGCCGATCCAGACTGTTGAATCTGTGATGAAAAGCGCTGCCGACCCAGCCGACCCCAACATGGAATACTTAAAGTGGTGCATTAAAAAAGGGCAAGCCCTTCGTGGCCTGACAAAGTTTAAAGCACAACAAACGCCAGAGAATGGAACTAAACCCATTAACTTTGGTGGTTACTTCCATAAAGATATTGTCAGGGCGAGAAAACAAGACTGGTTAACTTCACAGAAGTTATTCTATGCGTTCGCTGCACAAAACAACATCGTTGATATCGAAGGGAACGGGAGCCACGTTTATAAAATACGTAAAGCTTGCATGATAAAGAGCGCGGTTGATTATATCGCTCAACAAGATGAATTCATGCTTGAACACCTTCGCAAAAAATTCGTCTACTTCGTTGAGACACAGTTACCTTCATTGATTGACAGTTTTGGTCAATACCCGCTACTTAGTCAACTCGCTGAACAAGGAAACAGTACGTTACTTTTATTCCTTGAAGAAGAACAACATCGGTTTACCCCTGATGATTATGCCCAGGCACTGCTTACTTTGAAGCCACATCGATTGTAAAGAGTTGAAGTGGTAATTTCGAAGATTACTCTGTCAGCCCATTTTTATTGGGATTGGAGATTTTTAGTGTATTATTTGAACTACATGGGAATATGGCATGGGAAAGGAGTTTTGAATGGCCAGCTTAAGACCCGTTAAGCGTCTGGTAGCCGATCGGAAACGCGGTGAAGGCAAAGCTGAAGTGCCGACTAAAAAGCGCTTTAAGCATATCTTGTGGATGGCTTCTCGCGGTGACCTTGGCAAGCGAAACGTAGCCATCATATGGATGCTGTTTGGCTCGGGTCTGAGGATTAATGAAGTTGCCAAATTGACCCGTAAAGACGTTCTAACTCCATCTGGCACTCTCAAAAAAACATTTACTGTTCCAAGCTCCTATACAAAGACTGGCAAGGCTAGAATTGCCTTCATTCTCGCTAAGCAACATCGCGCAGCCGTTGAGAGCTGGATTTCTGACATGATTAATAATCGTGTGTTTGTATCAGATCGGGCTATCTATCGGTCTTTGAACCCAGACATGCCCATGTTCGCAATCACAAAGAAAGGTAATGGTTGGCGCACGATGGCATTTAGGGATAAAAAATACACTGATATTGATGGTGCAGTTAGAACAACAAAAATCTGCGGTTCGATGCAGAACCTTATCAGTGAAATATTCAAAGCATCTGGTTTACATCATGGCTCTACCCACTCTGGCCGACGATGCGTTGCAACTTGGTTGGATGACAAAGGTGTATCGCTCGAAAACATTCAAAAGATTCTTGGTCACGATGAACCAGACATGACTTTAGAATACATTGATCCGAATAGGCCCAGGATAAAACAGGCATTCGAAAATTTACTTATTAACATCAATGCTTGAAAAGTAGCGAGTTAACTGAAATGTGCGTTAATACGCTTATGTAAAAACACTGGGGATTAAATTAATGCCTAACATAAACCCTTTCGACCATGAACCAAATGAGGTAGCTGAATCGCAACCTATTGAAGGGCATCAAGCAGCAGTGAAAATAATAGATATAGGTCCAACTTGGATGTCTCTTGAACAGTTAATAGAACGTACATCCAAAACCAAATCTCAAAAGGAATAAGGGAATTATAATGGCTTTCAAAAGTACAATCATGAAAAGGGCCTTTCTGACAAACTATTTTGGTTGGATAGCATTTTTGCTAGGATTTTTAAGTCTTTATCAAGTTGTAATTGAAGAAACTAATAATGAGCTTTATCCAATAGCGGCCTTTTTAAACCTTTTGATCGGGTTGCTGAGTTTTTTCTTGTACTACTTTCACCTACAGGGTAAAGCTGAGGAATAAATGTTATGTTTAAAACGACTCGAACTCATATTGAATCTCTAAATAAAAACTGGGTTAATGGAAGTGGTTACGAACGCATTTTGCTAATGTTGAGAAATCCCGTCGAAAGCTTTGTGGTGAACCCTTTTTTATTTGTTTCGTTTTGTTTAGCGTTAACCGGCGCTATTGGTATTTTCTATTCTTATTCCTTCTTTATCGTTGGTTTCTTTGGCCTTATGGGTATCCAATTTTCGCCTGTTATTGATTCTTCAAAAATACACGAAAGTCTGGTTAAAAAGCTGATCTTAATCCAAGAAGATGAGTGAGGAATAAACTGATGCCTAACATAAACCCTTTCGACCATGAACTAAATGAGGTAGCTGAATCGCAACCTATTGAAGGGCATCAAAGAGCGGTGAAAATCATAGATGTAGGTCCAACTTGGATGTCTCTTGAACAGTTAATAGAACGTACATCCAATACCAACCCTCAAAAGGGATAAACACACACCCTCTAGAAACATCTTTGGAAAATGTAAACTGTAGATTTCACTTTTCTGGAAAACGAGCTGTAGCGCAGTGGGGTTGCGTAATTGAAGTGAATGATAGTCAGGGCAACCGCATGAGTGCTCACTAATTAATCATGCCACTAAAACCCGCAGTTA
>OJFL01000169.1_pt1 | contig 36158 bp, 38 predicted proteins | sample 1594131 | NCBI WGS metagenome assembly OJFL01 (sample SAMN05416782, study PRJEB24817) | seawater metagenome | isolation source: Sea water | place: Canada:Atlantic | collected 2013-07 | reverse complement strand
TGACTATCTGTTAAGTGTTCTAACTCGGCTATAAGCTTTGTAAATTGTGCTGGGATCATGATCAACCCTCAATAACTGTATTCATATACAGTATAGCAACAATTTAGCAGAACATAGCCTATTTAAAAATAAAGTCGAACTAATCGAAAACTTTGCTCGGAAAAGATACGGGCACTTATCGTTTTATGAAGAAATCACGCAAACTCTACTATTAGAATATGCCATCGCGCTGAGTAAAGCAGACCTTGACGATAACTATGAAGCTTATTGTTGGAGGGCTATGAGGTGGGCTGGGAATGTTTTTCTAAATAAAACAATTAATAAAGATAAAATGAATGCACGTAATGTGGATTTAGAAAATAATTTTCACAACGATGCCACGGCATCGCAAATAGACACTTGCACTGCTAATATTAAACAATGTATGTTAATTGAAAAGCTCCGAGTCGCTTATAATAGATTGTCAAAAGATGAGCAGTTTGTGGTTGCGGCAGAATTTGACACTGGATTTGGTTTAAAATCTTCGGTCAACAACTACAGTTACGATAAGAGAAAGCGTATTGCACGCAAATTTAAAAACTCAGTCTTATCCGGTAACTCAGAATTTTAAATAAGAAAAATAATGCAATTTGCACTTTCATTGACGTTTGTACAATGCTTAAAAGCAGTGTCAGAGTGTTCTGAAGAGCACCCCGTTTCTATAATTAATCATGAAGAAATAATAGATAACATAGAACCAACTGTAAAAAGCCTCATCGAAAGACTCGGTGGCAAGTATGTCGGTATGACATCTGAGTTTTGTAATCGCTCAAAAGTGAAAATAGGTGACATCGCTACTTCACTATGCGACAGACGATTTCACTACCAATTTGTCGATAATGGAGACGTCCACACTCATTCTGACCAACTCTCAAATGCATATATGTATAAATACCTTCACATCATATATGAGGGGAAAGAAATAGAGGGTGGGTTTCTCAATTTTGAAGAGTGCATTGGAATTAACAAGGAAACAATGAACCTTTCTTGTGCGGTTATCAACTTTGGACGCGGAAGAAATGGTGAGCTGGCAACGCTAAACCTCGGTTACACGGTTTATGAATCAGTTCTGATGCTAAATTCATACTCTTTGGACAGTACACCACTTTTCTTACTTCCGTTTCACCCGTTGGAGCACTTCTGGGGTCGTGCTAAAGGCGACACGACAGAAGCATTGTTGGATTTCGATGATTGGTATATACGTTTTCGTTCTTTAAAGATGATCTTAGAAAAAATTGGTGTCAAATACGATGTTATTGTCGGACACCGAAGCTGGATAAATGAGGTACCAGAGCAAACCGAACTACAAGCGTACTGTGCCTCAAAAGTGTTGGATGCTTTTCTAAAAAGCGAAGTGAATTTATTAGAAGGGCCGAAAGAAACAAATGATAAATGCGAAATCATCAACGTGGAGGGTGCTTATAGTGAGCTGCTCGTCACCGTTGTAAACTGGTATAAGCGTGAAAAATTAACTAATACAGATATTTATTACGAGGTTAAAGGCCCCGCTCCAATCGATTTAATCAACCAGTTTTGTGAAAAATATGGTATTGAATCAAGGACAGAGACAAAATTAATAGAGGAAATGAAAGAGAGTTCTGTTGCAAGTATCAATGACAATATACAGCGGTCTCTCATTTTCTAAAAATCTCTCTTCAACTTTTAAAAATTTCGTGTATGACGACATTAGATTTTGAAACATATGTCGTCATTTTATAAATCATGTATTTTAAAACCCATGCTTTAATAAGGGCGCGCGATAATGGATTTTAAGGGAATGAAGCCTAAGTCTCGCGAGTCTGAAGATTTAGTCAGGTTGTCACCTAACAAGAAAACGTGGCCGCTTGGTATTGTAACCTCCTGTTGTACATGAAAATTCTCGAATCCAGCAATTTTTACTTTAAAATTGCTTCTATCTAGTTTTACGTTATAAATCTGAGGGTTATCTGTTTTTTGAAAGTGCGATAGATTTCCATTAATTGAAATACCCTCCTCAGATACGAAGACGCGATCACCGGGTAACCCTATGACACGTTTTATGTATCTGACGTCAGCACTGTACGCAAACTTAGCAATAACCACATCTCCTCTGTTCAGATTTTTGAAATCACCTTCTGTGATGTGGTCGCCAGTGAATGGATTTATAAAACCGAAAGATGCAGGCTTTACTAATACTTTATCACCGACTTTCAGGCCAGGCTCCATTGATGATGATGGTATGTACATGACTTGCATTACAAATGTAATGATGCAGAAACAAGAAGCCGCGAATAAGCCTGTATACTGAAAAATTTCTCCCCATCTAGTAACCGGCAGGTCTGTTATCCAAGAGGGGGCGCCTGGCGAATGTCGAACAAATCGATACGAAGTGACTAGTAAAGACAATCCAATTAAAAAAGAAAGGTAGAGAGCGAGTGTCATACCACCGCCCTCTGTTGAGAATTTTTAAAGCGTGAAAACTCATTTAAATACCTAGCATAAATGACAAGGCCCCACGATACTCGTGCTACATCTAGAGATATTTCCGTAGACAATGGTTCTCGGGGGAAGTCGGCAACATCATCTAACTTCATAGATATCGTGTCGCCTGAGTGTGAGCACTTAAACATTCCCGTTTCAGGAGTGAATTCAGCGTTATTAAAGATCTTCACACTGTCTTCTATTATTTGCGGTATTTGGTGGAGATTTTCACCCACATTGACACACTGAATAATCGAATTAGCCATGCTGTCCAACATCCTGTGAGTATCTGAATCAATCAGCTCAGGCCGTTCATCGATAATAGTGTCTAACGATATAGCATGACCCATGTAACGATATTGAGCAGAAACACCTTTTTGGAGCGTGACATAGTATGGATTGTTATAGATACCATCCGTCGTAGAAATGCCCCACAGCTCGAATATGGCGAGCTTGAACATCAACGTTACTGGCGTGGAATCTGCAATCACATAGCGTATCCCGTGCTTGATACAATTATGTAAGCATTCACGTGACTCATGAGTATTGTGATCTTCAATTGTAGGGTTGTGATTATAAATCAAGTCGAGTTTGTCCATACCTATGAGGTCCACCAGCTCTTTAAACGAACCCTTAACGAGGTGTGTCTTCACCTTACCTTGATGAAAGTTATCAATTATAAAATCTACCAAAGGACGCAAATTCGTGACATCGTCTTCGCTGTCGTTCATTGGGTTGAGCCAAACATTAATAGACACGTTAGTGTTTTTAAGAAGATACGCAATCAATACAAGCCACCGGCCGTGGTCAATAATGTCCTTATTTTTTGATTGGTAGATTAAGATGTTGACTGTTTCTTGTTCAGCGTCTAAGTAATTTGAAAGAACACCCGCCATTGATGTAAGAAGTGCCATTTCAGGCCTTTTCGTAATGTTTTTTAAAACGACTTTGGCTCGTTTTGATTTACAGTGTCGCGCAACATCATCAAATAATTTGATCACAGAAATATTGTGAGGTTTTTTATGAGTTCTCTTCATCATTTTTTTCCATAAATTGGGTTGCCAATACTCTGAGAGCTTGGCAAATAGCATTAGCAGTGAAATACAAAAGAATTACGTAAGGGGCAAAAAGCAAACAGACTACCCCCACAAACACATGAAGGAGTACTGTTATATCCTTCCAAAAAACGGTTTCTGAAGTGAGAAGATGAGGAACAATGGCTGCGCTATAAAGAGAAGCCACTATCACATATTCACCAATTGCCGGGATGAGTTCTATTTGCTCTGAAAGAGGTCTAATAAAGGTCACTATTGTGCCAATAAGCACGGCAATTCTTATAAAAGGCAGAGTCATAGGGTAAAAAATATTAATATGATTTTCTTTATACCATTGCGCCAACTCTTTACCTTGAAGGTGCTCTTTGGATTTCAAATCGCGAAGCTGGGGATACAAAAAATATAAATAGGAACTTAATGACGCTACGAACATTTGAGCAAGTACTGCCACAGTGGCAATCACAATGTAGGGGTTGGCTACTTTGACCAAAGACGAATAATCGTTGGCGAGATCTAGAAAAAACAAGTCTAGATATGGGCCAAGAGAAAATGATTGGGAATTCAGCAGTCCCTCGACGCCGAAAATAGACACGCGAATTGACACTGCGAGTGCGAGTATGACTACTAGGAAAAAATAAAAATAGCGTTCTTGTTTTATCATGTGTCCCCCTTATTCACTGATTGTATTAAGTGAGCTTTTTGCAAAGGGGGCTCATGCCAGATGCTTTGAACAACGCGCTATCCGTCTAGCAATCTAAAATGCGTTAATAAAATGGAGTAAGGTGGCAATAATCCGATAACACTTACGTAAAGTGTTATCGGAACGAATTAGGCTTCCTGAGCAGCTCCAACCTGTATTTCAGGTGTAAAAATAACCCCTTTTTTTGGCTGACCTACCAACTCGAGAAAACCAGGAAGTAATCCAAAGGGCGTCTCCCCATAAATAGGACGTTGAAACTTTTGGGAATCCGGTACAGATATGAATGGTATGCGAACTTTCTTTACCAGTCCCGTACCATGAATATAGAAAAAATGAAGATTGGGTAAGTCAGCAAACGCATCAGGTGGCACTTTAGGTGACTCTGTGTGTCGCAAAGACTTATCGTAAGACGTGGTATAGTCCAAATCCTGACCTGTAGTCGACTGAGTTTTCAGTGAAAAGTCCATTGTTTTGACCGTGGTATCCTTGCACTGAGCACTCATATACTCCTGTGTTGGCACGTCTACCGAGCGTAATTGAACTTTCGTGTTTAAATTCCCCAGCGCAACTTCTGCGGCTGCTTTATCCCCCATTCTGTAAGCAACGTCATTTACCGCCGACTGAAGCATAAGGGTAACAGCACACTGTGAGCCTCTTGATTTGTTGAGCAATGAAATTGCTGATTTATTGATAACATCGGACGCTTCATCTATCCAATAATTCAGCACTGCGTCATCTAACATTTCATGTTTATAGTAATACCTATCGGCAACTAAATTAATTGAGTCATTAAGCAAAAATGAACCCAGAGAAGAGCCAGTTTCTGGATCGGAAAGTGACGCTAAGTTCATGTAGAGAGCGCCTCGTGTACGGGCGACAGTTTTCAAACTGATTATTGGGCGCGGATCATCTGCTGTAGGGTCGGGAGATAATAGCTCTCTAAACACGCCCGACGTTAATTGGGTTAGTACTGGAATAATACTTTGGATAAGTTTTTGATAATGGCGTTGGTCTTGGCCGTATATACCAAACAAACTTTCCATTTCTTTTGATGGGTATTTAGATTCCAATTCCGCGTAATAAGTTGTAACAACTAAGTCTGCAGCTTTACTGGAAACAGGCTGGTTCGCGACAACCTTTGCAATTTCTTGAGTCTCTTCAAATTTTGAAAAGTAATACGCACCGGCTCTTTTCACCAAGTAGCTCATATCTTGCTGAACGCACTCTCTGACTTTCACCAATGTTAACTTTTCGCCCATCAACGTTAATGCTTGTACGATGGCAAAAATCGCACGCCATGCAAACTGTTTAAAAGTCTCATCTTTTTGGGGTGGCATGATGTTCACAATACGCGTTGCTACTTGCGCAAGTGAGCCGTATGAGTTGAGAAGGTCTAATCGTACAGAGCTTGATGGATGACTGGGGCTAAAATAATACAAATATTTTTCGCGCTTGAATTTCTTCATAGTGGCATAAATAACATCAAGCGTTACATCATCGGACTTTGGATCAGCAATGATGCATGGCTCGTTACGTACGAGTGCGCCAACGATATCAACAGTGGCTTTTCGGCCCTTGCCTGTACCAGTAGAACCAGAATAGACAGAGTGCTGCTGACGCTCTGAAACGTTGATGTACTGAGGTCGTTCTTCCTTGTAACCAATACCATGCAAGTGCATTTTGTCGTCAGGTTGATATTTACTGGCTAGTCCAAAGAGGCGGCGAAAAAACATGTAAATTTCCCCAGGGTGATTAACCGCATCATCCCGAGAACGATAATCGTAATACAACTGTGTTTGTTCCTGCCCCCAATCAAAACCATGGCCAATGTAGGTCTTACCGGGATAGGCCTTGTGTAATTTTATAAGTTTATCCAGACTCATGTTTAAATCAGGAATACTTTGAAGTCTTGATTTAAAGTTTAAAAGTGATGCCCCCTGAAAAAACCGAATGAGCGAAAGCATATACATTGGAATCGAAGCTAAAAGCAAAAATCGAAAACCAAAATTTCCAAAATACCCAAACAACGCAGCGCACGTTGCCGAAACAAACCAGACTGCACTGGCAGGCATTTCATAAGGCCACCGCCAAAATACGTAAATCTGTCTATCTTTCACCTTCACTCTCCTCTTTAACTGAATCAAAATAATTGTTGAGCTCTTTCCCTTGGCTGAGCAAAAGTGCACACGCGATATCATTATTCAAAAATCGATAGCCCCTTTTCTTCTGAGCACTGAAAATTCGTTGATAGACGTCGCCTTTTGCTGACGCAATAAGCTTGTTCAGCTTAGTTTGGGTATGCTGGGATACCGCTTCATCGAATAAAGCCAAGTTCGTAATCAACTCCTCTAGATGCGATTTGAAAACGGCAACGCCTGTTGGGAGGATTTGATACTGTTTATGGGTGTTGGAAAACAGAGAGGTTAATTGATACTGGTTCAAATCGTATGAAATTGCCCATAGCGCTATCTTTATCTCATCGTCATAAACCAATACCGCGTCATTGAATAATGCGGCAAGCATATGGTCTTTTGGGATCTGTGTTAGGTATTGGCGGGTGGCCATTTCCGGATCGGCATCATGCTCTACCAATACAGGCGTAATGGTTTCATTTTTTAAATGAGAAACATCAATAATAGGTTCTGAACCCGCCGATGCAGTCTTGTCTGATGGTTTATTGTCAATACTCTTCGTAGTCTGCTCGACACCACTTGTAATGTTTAACTTTTCTAAAGCCTCAAAGTTGATTGATAAGGGTGGGTGATTACCTTTTGCAGGGGGAGGAACTTCGGCTTTGACCTGATCATGAGTACTGCTGACTTGCACTTTATCCCCCGCGGTCACATTTTCGTCTGGTGACGGTAAATTAACGCTAGTTTTAGCTGAATCATGATTCGATTGGTCAAACTGTTCAGAGGTATCAATGATAGGTGGAGAGAAACATCCGAAGTCATCCTCAAAGTCGATTGAATCGATATTGCTACTACTGTCCCCGTTAACTATTTGTGCCTCAGAAACTGTCTTCTTTGGTTTTTCTTTTTTGGTAACTTTCTTGGTGTTTTTGGTAGATTTACTTTCCTTTGGTTGTGTCACTTGTGTCTCTGACTTATCAGGATGAGAGTTATGCTGTGACTCAAAGACAACGTCAGCTAACCTTTCGCCGATCGGTTTAACGAGGGAGACATGCTCTAGTGATAAGCTGATAACACGAATACGATCTTCTCTGTCTGTACCAGGGTGTACGACTACGTAGTAAACGTATCGGTTAATATCAGGATATTTCAACGAACGATAGTCACTAGCGCGTTGGTTAGCGATTAGTAGGCTATGTTCTGCCCCAAGAAGATTGGCCCATGAATCGGGCTCAGAAGGTAGAGGAATATCGGTATAAGCCGAATAACGTGTGTTGACCTGATTAACAATCACTCTTACACCCTCAGGGAACGTGATGTGAATAGCCCATTTCGAAAAAAAATAAGGAAGCTCTACGACGTCGTCAAAGCGCTTAACCGTATCGTAATCTTGTAGTACGTCGACAAACGCTTTTGCTAAATTAGAAACTGATGGTAAGGGTCGGTAACGTTGAGTATCCCTTTTAGTCGAAATGCGGTCCGCTTGTTTAACGATGTAATTAAGCGGGTGTTTCGACGCAGCATGGATGGGAATAATATGCTTTAGCTGATCGCGCATCCCCGTTTCTTTTGGAAAGAAAGAAAGTAATTTACTGATAAACCACACACGATAAGCATCATGCTGGTGGTATTCCCGAGATTGGCGATATAAAAGCTTATAGCGATGTGCTCTGTGCCTAGTTAAAAAGTCAAATAGAGGTTCTTCATCCGGTTGCCATGATGTCGACACGATAGGTTGTCCCAGCTTGTTTAGAGGTATGACTTCCATATCGGTCATGGGTTTAGCGATATCATGCAAAATACCTAGGAGCCATGCGCCAAGAGGGAAAATAACTTCATAGTCTGAACGGTTACCCGGCTCAGTGTGCATCATCAATTCAGGATGGGATTTAGCGCCTTCTGCAGCTAGGTTGGCAGTTTCTAAAAGGTGGAAGAATAATGAGCCAGGCTGCACATGGTGGTAATAATTTGAAGCCGGCAATTTGAGACAATACTTCGCCAGATACAAGATTAAGGGCCTGATGTTGCGGTCAAATGTATGCTCATCAAACATTAAAATGGTGGCGGTCTGATCAATTAAAATCTTATTTGACGAGAGGAGAGTTTCGGGATCGGACTTACTAAATAGATAAGTACCTGAGTGCGAAGGGTAGAGTTGTTCAACCGCATTGGCTTTTCTCGACTGGAGTGCATTAGAAATGTAACGCAGCATCTTGTTGATAAAGTCACTACAAAAGCTAATAAAAACTTTGGCGGCAGTATAAAACTTAAAAGTGTGAAGGTTATTCACTAGGACATCCAGACGACAAATAATCTTAGTGTATTAATTAATAGGAAGGGAGGGTTTGAAGGGAAAGTCAGCCTGTAGCGACGAGGAAAAAAGTAAAATGAGTAAGCTCAAAGTACAATTTTCAACGAAGCTACAAACTAAATACCGCTTAACGTCAACACGTTTTACGGTATTGTACGGCACTAAGGTAATGATCAAGCCAATCATATGATTTGCCTTGAATTTGACTTCCATGTGGTGGTTTGGGTAAGTAACATTTTACCCGAAAACCTTCACTGGTTAGTCGCTCTTTACACTTAGCAGCAGCAATTTGTCCAGCCTTAGAAATGTCATTATCAGCGAATACATACACTGTAGAGACACCTTCAGGAGGGATAAAAGACTGCAATCCTGCTGTGTTTAGCAAAGGCCAACAATGAACGCCCATCGCATTAATCGCTAAAGCCGTTTCAATACCTTCACAAATGCCAATGGCATTAGAAGCAGGGCCGCCAAGTTCAATTCGAGCACCAATATAAGCGTCCTCGAAAGAGCCTGTTAACATTTTATTATGTTCGTGGTCAATTTTTGATACTCCAAAATCATCTCGTGTAAGAAATGTTCTGTGTGCACCAACAATTTTTCCAGCAGGTGACTTTACAGGAACAACCATACCTAAATAGTGGTTACCATCGGGCTTGAAATAAAGAGACTCATTCGAAAGAATAAGGCCCTCGTGACAAAGCGCTTCAAGTAGATTGGACGGTAAACCTCTATTTAAAAGATATTGCCAAACAAAATCGCCTTCTTGCATTTTTACTGAACTATTAAGGACATTTTTCAACGTCTTAATTTCTTGCTCAGTCATTTTCGTGCGCTTAACTACTTTTGGCTTTTTAGGAACAAAAACCTGTTTAGGCTTTTTATCTAACAAACCTAGATGAGAAGCTATGTTAGTTGTAACGTCACCTAGCTTATTACCACTCAAAGCACATATAGTCGCTAAGCCATCATAAGTATGATAGTTGCAACTTGCATGACAACAATGTCCGCTACCTTCAGTTAGAGAAGCTAGGAAAAACTTGCCATTACGACCACATTCAGGGCACGGTATATTTCGACGTTTGAACAATGTTGAAATATCATCAGAATTCACATAAAGCGAAAACCATTCTTCCCAATGCCCATTGCATGCAGCAGAAACCTGTGCACGAAATTCATTAAAATCACGTTGGTTATCCATGATTATCTCCAAAGTTTTTAAGGGGTAAATTTGCCATAAGGGATATGGTCTTTTTGTAAGAGCCCCTTCGAATGAAAGAGCGTATTAAATTGAGTCAAAAATAAGCTGATAGTGTCTAAATCAACAATCTTTTACTCAGTTCTATTTTGCTGAATCACAAGGTGCTGTAAGCAATTCGAAAATCGCGACAATGGAAGCTCAGCATTAACAAATGACGAGCTTTGCAAAAGCGGTATCAACTTGGCTAATAATGTGTCCACTTCAACATCAAATCCTGATAATTGGTTGAACAACACTATGATTTCATACTGACTAGCGTACGAAAATTGCCCGTCATTAAACTGCTTCTTCTTTGCATGTGACATGTATATTTCTCCAAATTTTTAGGGGTAAATTTGCCAATGGGGTATTGGACTTAAAGGGGGGGTTAAGGACGAATTAACGTGTGAATATCTAACCACTGACGTTCACAGTTATTTGCATGAATTAAATGGTTAATATAGGGGCGCTCTAAAATATTGCGTTTATCAGAATCAGAATTTCTGACCATAAAACCCAATGAAGATTGCCTTACCTTCAACCTTGTTTTATTCATGATCAGTCTCCTCTAACAGTTTTCGTGTTCTGTTAACTAGAGACTGATTTTCCTTTCTAGCTGCTCGTAACTTTTCTAACAGCACATCTTGTCGAGTATGTGATTTAGCGATAAATCGTCTAATTACAAAAACAACAACAAGAAACCCAATTGCCATATATATCAATGTCTCCATGACATTCTCCAAAGTTAATTAACTGAGGAATGACGAAGCTACCCATGAGGATAGAAACGCATAACCTCAGATAGGGGTAGTGTATTGATTAAAAAAACCTATTTTTTAGAGCGTGAATGACCCGTACCAGAACCCGGTAAAGGTTGTAAAAACATCGCTTTCTTCTTGCGAAGAATTTCGAGATCGCGTTCTCTAAAAGCTTTTTCATCATCATGTTTGTCAGAAGAATTAGCAGAAGGGCCAGTACCAGAACCAGGGATTGGTTGTAAGTACATAGCTTTCTTCTTACGAAGTTCTTCTTGCTCATTTTTTTCTTTTAAAATATTTGCATCATATTTAGCAGCAGCTGAAATAATGATGTACCAAAAGAACAAAATAACACCAGCAAAAACGACAAAACCTGTCATAGTAATTTCCTCATAAATTGCCTGTAAAACAGGACTTTAATTAAAGTAAAAAAATAAATTGCCATAAAAATGGACTTGAGTTTGAAAACCATAAAGGTATATCAAATCGTCATGCTGAAAGGCTTCACAATATAAAGTAGGGCGTCGTAAAAATGATGGCGACTAAGGGCATAAAACAGATTTTTACCGAGTGAAACACTACAACATGGGGAATGGGGTACAAAAAGGCACGTCGCGAAATGTCTTTATGTAAAGAAATTCACCACGTGCGAGTAGAAACTCGTAGGAATGCTCAAAATGGCTGTGCCATTACGTAAAACCTATGACATAACGCGTCTATTTTCAATTCGAACCTATGTCCATTTGAGGAGAAGGCCACGGGTACCTGTCTTGAATGTTCGTAGAGCGATATTTAATACATTGTATAAGAGGACAGTTGATACTAAGAGAAAAGAATAATGGCAAAGTCTACGGCAAATAAGTCAACCGGTGTGTTTAACGTCAAATCATATCCAAAGCAGTTTGTCACTGTTAAACGTGAATTTCAAATCCACCAGCCGGATGTAGAACGACAACTAAAACATTGTGTCAGAGCAGTAAAAACTATTTCCAGCATCCGTCATAGCTTTACCAATAATAATCAGAATAAACTCGCTTTTGAATTCGAGAGATTTGCTAAAGAGCTTGTTGAGTTTCATCACTGGCGCCTTACTCATCATCTAGAAAATGTAAGGAAACAAGTGGCCATTCAAGAGGCAAATGGATACAGCTTTAACAACAATGGAAAGGCCGGCGCGATAGAAGTCACCGTAAAATCTGCCTATTTTGGTCGACTGATAGATATTTTGTTGGATATGGATGAGTTTATGCAGCATTCGGCAAAGCTAGCATTAACTGGTAACTATCTGGCGAATGATATTTCAGAGCTTAACGGGAAAGTGGTAGGCGTTATTCGAGATATCAACTCTACCATGCAAAGCATTAAAGCCGCTTTGTTGAAAGACTATGGATTGACGTCTGAGGCCAACAGAGCGAAAGATACTATGGGGAAAGTCAATTTTGACGTCGTGAAAGACAGTGTAGAGCGATTTTATAATGCGCAAAGAACGCTGTTTTCTGACATTATAGACAAAACGCAAAAGGGAGACTCAACGCTTGTTGATAAGCGTAATTTAAGCGCATCAATGTCTGTCAATAAGGAAGAAGAGGTCGAGGACAATAAACCCCGCGATGCCTTTGAAATTGCATTTTTAGATACTTAGGCATCGATAAGGAGGGCTTGGCGAAAACGGCTTTTACACGTAAATGTTTTTTATTGTCAAATTGAGCAGCAACAATTAGCTGTTCACGAAAGAACAATTGAACGGTCTTTTACATTGTATCTTTTCTTTCGGTGTGTCAGTTATTCTAACGTCGACTGCTTGTGTTAGCGGTGGGGAGCCTAAAAGTAAAAGAAGTGATGACAAACACAGTAGCTTTTCATTCATAGTTACTTTTATTTTTGAGAGCAACTTATGGTACCGTTTTTTAATATGAATAAAAACTCATAAATTCAATGTGTAACGTCACTTTATTCAAACTTTGATTGGCTATTCGCAATTTAAGGTTGGAAATTTCATCTAAATGGCGACATTCTCGTTTTGTTCAAAACTTGATAGAAACAGGCATGGGTAACCAAGGTCGCCTGTAGACAATCAAAGGACCTTCGGGCTCTACGTTTCACACTTCCAATTTGTTTTAAAAGCTGATGTGAGTATCTCAATGGTTGGGCATTAATTCTAAATATAATGTACGAAGTAGGTGAAAATATTCAAAGAGCAGCTTTTTGGGCTTATCTATTGAAAATTATTTTGTTACCGCCTACTTTAATTTTTAAACTTTTTTATCGAAATAGAGGTGCCAGTGAGTGTAATCCCAAGCTTTAACGACCCTACTCGGCGCGATATAACTAATCGAATAGTCAATATAATCAAAGAACATAAAATTACTTTTTCTAAAAATAAGCCACAGCGTAATTGGCTAATTTCATTCACTGCTCCCAATGGCTGGGGAAAAACAAGAATCATACAAGAAGTTTATAAACGACTATCATGTGACTCAGAATTTAACGACCTACCTGTAAACAGAAAACTTAATGGGCAAAAACACGATTTACGATTCAGTGGTTATTGGCCTGTCTCTTTCTTTGAAAGAGCCGAGCATAATGATAATTTTCTTGAAGCCTCTAGAAAGGCAATTTCTCCTCCTATTGTAGAAAAAGAAACCAAAACACTACCCGCTTTCATGTGGATCGGTGTTAATTGTCAACATAACCCAGGGCTTGAGTCTTTACTGTTTGCTTTCGAAAATCATAAAGATTATCTATATGATTCAGCATTTTTCACAACATCTGACTTAGAAGCTTGGTTTAGGAACTTACAAGAGTTTTCAAGTGAGGGAGTGAAAGATAATTTAATTGGTAAAGCATCAGAGTTAGCCCTTTCGATTGGCGATGTTGCATTGGGCGGAACTGTATCTGCTATGCTCAAAAAAGCTAAGAGTTTATTCGATGAAGATAAAGAGAGGTCCAATCGCCTTAGAAGTAAAAAGCCTAGTAGTGAGAAGGTAAAATCGTCATTAATCGAGTCAATCGGATCGATTGCTAGCGCCGGAATCCCTTTCGTAATTTGTATAGAAGACTTACATTTAGCAAAAACAGAACTAATTGACTGTTTAACTAAACTACTAGATGGGAACTTCCCAGTTGTTATAATCACAACACAGACTTCTGAGGTTGATTGGCATGAAAAAAATAAAAGTAGAAACTTTCTAAGACTTCGATATTCACACCTTTCCAGCGATGATTCAGAAATTTTTGAGCCTCTACCTACATCCGCAATCGCCAGTATTGTAAAGCAGTATTTTCCCAATACTGCTGACAAAGACGCTGAGATGATCGCTGGCAAGTATAACAATCCTCTTATTTGCCAAGCATTATTAGAGCTACGTAAAGTTAAGAGATTGGCTAAGGCTAACGATAACGCTATTACGTTCGAGTTAGTTAATAATATACCTCCTACGCTTGAAGATATTTATGGCAACTACTTTAAAGAGCTAAACGAAGAAACACAAAACTTGCTAGTTATACTAGCGAAGCTGACGAATTGTAGAGGAAAAAAATGGACAAAATTATTACAAAATTACGTGTGTGGGTCGTTAGACGAACTCCACGGAAAAGGTGCTTATCAAGATATAATGCAAAACTGGTGTCTTCAAACCCGCGAGGAAACGTACACTTTCTACAGTGATGTGCATGAGAGCCTCTGTCTGCGGTATGCGAAAGAGAATCTCGATGAGGAAGACATATCGCAAATAACCGAACTCTTGGTGAAAAAAATAGCGTCAGAGCCCCTCGACGCGTTGAACGAGGGTACCGTAAGTTTAGTTGATAAGATTCTGAGGGACATATTGCAGAGTAAGCCCGAATTCAGTTATAACCTAGTTGCTGCATGCGTCGCGATTTTAAAATTCGGAGTACAGAGAGAGGCGGAGTATGAGAGGATTGCAACCGAAATATACTCAATGTTTAACGCTGCTCCCAGTGATATTGCTGGTTTTGAGTACTCAAGAGGTGCTTACGATCTTCCTTTATTTAGCTATTGGAACTTCCTCCTTTTTTTGAAAGAGAACGCTGCTAATCATAATCATCGCTTAATTACACAAGTCGTAACTGAAGCCGATATTTCATTAACACCGAATAAAGGGTTCTCTTTATCAGAAACGGATGACGTTATTTTCAACAAAGCATATGAGCAAGAATGCTACGATTTGAAAAACAATGAAAATGGGGAACACTTTGAATTTCGTTTTTATCCAGATATTGACTTTGATGAAATGACTTTAGCATTAGGTTGTACTACTACCGATGTAGAAAAAGGTCTTGCAAATATTATCCTTAAAGAAGCCTTAGAGCATTGGACAGGAAACACAGACGTAAATTTAGTAACCTCTGCGCTTTGGTGTCTTTATGACGAACTCCCTGACAGAGTGAAGAAATCTAAAGATTTTGAGCCTTTGATACAAAATATTGAGAAACGTGTGGAACATATCAATAATGTAAGACAAATATCGAAACTTACAGCTAGACGGAACATGGAAACTGAAGCTCTAAGAAAGATACCCGCGTTGAGAAAAGAACGTGAAGAAGTTATTGAGCGTTTTCGCAATAAACTAAAAGATAAAAGTAAGGTTACAAGAAAACTAAAGTTAGCTTCAATTATTATGGATTTAGATTTTACAGAGCTCGACGAATGGGAGCGAGTATTAGAAAACCTTGGAACTAAAAAGTAACTAATGCTCATTGCAAGGATGATGGTAGCAAAGAAGGCTGCGCCCATTGATTGAACCCCAGGTACAATGCTGACCCTTATACTGTAGATTCCAACCAACTGAGCCTTTTATTGCTTGGAATAAAGAAAAGCACTTTTACTTTGCTTGAATTGAGCCTTAGAGTTTAAAGAAAGGTTTTAAAGACGAAGGTAATACGCAAAAACAAGGTGTGGAAACTAATTTGTGCTTTTGAGGAGCAATATGTAGTCTTCATCATCTGGCTCTATGGCATAGGTAAATTCTTTGTCACCTACCGAGTAGACTAACGTAATGTCTTTGACCATGTCCGGCACATACCTGATCTCACCGTAACTGCCCACCGGATTATTGTTTAAATAAAATTGCGCTGATTGCTGGCCAGAGTGATTTGTAAAACAAAGGGCAAAAAATGTAGTGTTTTCATTTAGCAAATTACATCCAGTATCGGGTTCAAATGGATGATACAAGCGATTTTTTCCCGTTACTAAATCACTTGAATTACTGATCGTAACAAACCCCTCTATCACCGTTACAGGATGAAATGCCGTAAAGGTGTATGTCTTATTCGGCGTTAGGTTGACCTGTTGACCGTTAATGAAGGCTTTCGAATCAGTGATAACCCGCTCAGGTACGTTGGTGAGCATCTCGATAGTCACGGTTTCTGAATCATTCGATATTAGTCTGTCTATTGCTCTGAAACGAACAAAGGGTTCAGCACTTTGCTGGGACAACATGATCGAACGAAACCGTTTCTCCCCTTTGTAGTCATATTGCACCTGAATTTGTTCTGACGATAAATTGGTCTCGACGACAAGGTGAGGAGATAAACTGAGTTGAGTAGGTGAAGCTGGTGTGAGGGTTATGCTGGGATCTGGACTGGCTAAAACAGCATAACCGTTTGTGATTAAGCGAAGGTAGGGCGCATTTTCTATCTGAGCAAACGCATTCAACGATGTAAGAAGACAAAAAAATATAATGCTAAAGGAGCGCACTTGGGTCGCCTATGATTGATAGGGATTGAGATTTGATATGTACCATAGGCAACGCCCTAATATTCATTGCCATTGCCGCTTTAGTGGTGAGTGCAGGCGTATCGACAGCACAGCTATCGTTTTGGTTGAAAGATGCTTGAGGGTTCGCTAAGAGCGTTTCTAGCGCATCTATCTGATCATCAGCACAATAGACATACTCCGCTGCTAACTTTGATTTTTCATCATTAGAGAGCAACATGATATCAAAGGAGTATTTATCACGGTAAATCGGGCTTGAAAGCACATCAAATACGGTGTCACACATTGAGCAATTACTTTTCAAAAATACGAGGACTTTCTCGCCCTTTGGATTACCAATATTCACAAAAAAGCGAGATGGGTTAACCATAGGAGGCAGAGTCGGTAGGGTTTCTTTCATTGTTCCCGTATTGCTTACACCATCCCACAAGTCGGTTAAATTCCCTTTGATGATATAACGCCCGTTGCCGCCGGATAAGACATGCTGACCATCTTCTACAGACAGAACACGCATCCCAAGACCTTCTTTTTGCTGTTTCAAAGCTGATACCATAGCTTTGTGCATATCATCAGAAATATTGGATGATGACGCTGACATAACCTGCGCCATCGACGGTGAAGCGATTGACAGCGCAAAAAGCGCCGTCATCAAAAGGTTCATAGGTTTCACGTTAAGCCTCATCATCAAGTAAATCCATTTTAAACGTTTCTAAAAAGTGTATCGTGCCTGTAACCAGCGGCTTCACTTCTATGACGTCGTAATACTCTTGAAGCTTTGAACGGTAGTATTCAGTAAGAAAATCGGCCGCATTTGAAACAGCACTTGTACCACCAGCTATCGCCACATCGCGAGATTCAGGCAACTGGAACGGACCGCCACCTATAGCAATCTGACCTTGCGCTCCATTTCCGCCAAATGCTTGACCAACACCAGCTAGACCGCCTGTTAATGTGCCATACAATAAGATTTTATCACGCTTATTGTTCACCAAACGCCCACGAAGACCCGCTGAACCGTCATGGCCAGAAGCAAAACCCTTCACTGCAATATCAACCTCACCATAATCATATTTACATGTCATGTGATCGGTTCTTAACTTAGCGCGCTCAGTAGCAGCGTCCCCACGAACTAGGTTGGTAATAAAACAGCCTGTTAAGTCAACAGAGTAACCGTTGGGCAAAATCGCAGGGCCGGTAAGCCTTACAGTAGCAGATGTCGGGAATTCACTTGCGGCTTCACCAGCAGGAGCTTCAAACCCATTAATAAGGACAAAAGGAACAACAGCGCCAGCGAGAATACGTTTGCCACGATACTTGTTATCATCGCCTTTCTGGCTGTCTGCTTTTGCTTCTTCGTCAGTCAGGCTGGTGGTTGATTTCACTGGTGAAGACGGGGGAGGTGTATCTGAATTCACAAACATATTACCAGACTCTGTTTTTATCTGATTGGCACCACCTCGAGAAGCTTGATTGACAAAGGCAATCGGATCATCTGGGATTTCAGTGCGCTGTGCAGAGTAACTAAACGATTCCTTATTTGTATCAAATGTCGTGTCTTCTTTTGTTTCAGAAGACGGTATATCGGCTTCCACCGTGATAGTTTCGCCAGGCTCAGGCTCGGCATCTCCGTCTTTTTTCGTTTCTACGTAGGTAATGGTTGCACGCTCGGTACGTGGTGTTTTGGCTTCAACTTGAACATCAGCAATTTTTTCGTCCAGTTCACTGATGCGACGTTGAATTTCATAGAGTGTTTGTAAGTTAGCATTGTCAGCGTTGAGGCTTTGTAGAATATCTTCAATTCTTTTAAGCGATGTTGCGTTAGTGTTTTCACGCTGTGACATTAATTCAACTTGGTTTGCCAATGCCGATACCTTGGTAGACAAATCACCCACTGTCATGTCTTCATCATCTACACCAAATAAACCCACTTCAGACTCATTTCGTTCCGGCACTTTCAACAATGCTTCATCAGAACTCAGGATCATCCAAAGAAAAATAATGATAAGAATGGGGCCACCAAACGTGACTAACTTCTTTTTCTTGGGAGGAAGGGCTTCATACCGGTCTTTTAAATTTTGTAAGCTCATAATACCAGTCCCTATAGTCTTCTTGGTTCATGGATCAAGATAAGACTTGTTGATTGACCAGGCGCCAACACCTTGCGAGGATAAAACCCAACTAAGCGAGCACGCTCATCTTCAAAAGCGTCTTCTACAACACCCGTTGTTGGCGATAGGGTTGCGAAATCTGGCGCACTTAGCTGCAAATCAATATTGGCCCTATTGTTGGCATTCATGACATATATATCGTAATTAGTGCCTATGATCCTAAGTTCAGGATTCATCAGCACATTACCTATGTAGTAGGGTGGCTTCGCAAAATCATCATCAACCCTAAAACCTTCCGGTAAATGCTTAAGGTTACGCCTATCGGCAAGAAATTTTGCAACCCTCGTGGCAATGTTTGACAAATCAGTCGAATAGCCATCGCTCTTAGGATTAGCCGTTTGTTCACGCTTTGCTGACTTTGGCACATAGGGGATGTCAGGTTTAAGTTTAATCTGAAACCCAATTGGTACATTCGATGGCACAAACATCATCTTGTATTGAGGTGCATTGGGATCGTCATCCTCAGTCACAAACACAGAGAAAGGTTCTTGTGACATTGACTGAAAGAAAATCTTATTGTTATCAATAGTGAATGACTCATTAGTATTGTGGGTCACCTTTGCTCGCTTAAACGGCGTAATGACAACGTTTAAATCAAGCGTTGATGCACCAACAATTGCAGTGGTTGATTCTTCAACAAATAATTCCAACATCTTTTGTGGTGCCGCCATCTGCGCTTGATGTGGAGACACATCATCTACTGACACCGGAGAATCTTTGGCATTACTTATTGGCGATATTGTGCTGCTTAGTGCGATACTCAAGATTACGAGCCGGGCCTTCATAAAGCGCGTAGTGTTCAATAGTTGGTACATAGTCGACAACCTTTAATAGAAATTCATAAGTCATGGTTTTGATTTTGGGGCGTCCGTTTTCAGGACGAAGCGTTTGTTTGCCAGTAATAAAGACCAAATTCGTTTTAGGCTCGTATTCCCAACGGCTTGGCTCAAACTGAACGGTGGAAGATGTTTTTGCTAAACTCTCAGACTGCGCGAAAAGATCTTCTCTGTGGGTTTTGTAAAGTTCAGGCGAAAAGACATATTGAAGCGCTTCCGTTATTGATTTCGCCGTCTCTGGGTTAGCATTGCCCATCAAAATAGCTGCATAGAGACCGTATTTAAGGTGGAACTCTTTGCTGGCACTGTTATAAGCAACGGTGACCCGCGAATCTAAATGGGGTGGGATGAGCTGAACAATAACTTTGTTTGTGATTGCGTGATAACCGGCAAACATAAGCATAATAACCAAAGCAAGAATGGTGATACCCATCCTATTTGCAATGGTTATCATCTGCCCCCTATCCCCTGTGAATTTACTAAATAGCACTTGCTAATCCTCAGATTGTTTGAATATGCGTAAGTGTATTAAGTTGCAAATTCAGTTGAAGGTGAAAACACATCCGAGTCCGAATACATCTCTAAATCGGGAATAAAGTATTGTTTTACCCGCGCTCTTAACTGCCATGTGACAAGGGGGACTGTCGTATCTGACGTTGTCAGGGTTCCATCAACGCGTTGTAATAATCCGATATGAATCATCCAATCCAACCAATTAGTTTGCGTATCATTGACAAGTGACAGCATTCTCTTCACACCCCCTTCCGTGATGTAGACATTATTAGAAGCTATGTAAGCGAACGCTGAGGGTGAATTGATACTAAATTTGCCGCTTTGAACTTTCTCAGTGACAATCTTTCCCCAGTAAAGAATGATTTCACGCATGTATTGGGCCTCTTTATTCGGCGTGTCCGCTTTAGCCCACTGAATATGATGCTCAGAAAGGATTTCTTGATGGAAACGCTGTTCTTCACTTATGTTGGGCCTTGTTGAAGGCGTCTTGGTGTTGTGAACATCGATAATGGGTTTATCTGGTGAGATATGAGGTGAAGAGTTGACAGCGTCATTACCACGCTTAATGTCTTTGCTTTCAGGTTCAATTTCTGTTGAAGCCTTGTTATCAATGTCTCTCACGGACGACTCATCTTCAGCTGCAAGAGATTCTTTCAGTGTTGGGGATTGAATATCATGGTTAATATCAATGCTATCGGAGGGCGACAGTTGTTTCATTGCAGCATTGAACTTTATAAGATCGTGCGAATTATGTGAGAAAAATGCCTCTATGAAGTCCCTCCAGAAAAAAGGAATGGGATATGGGTACCTGATCAACGTCATTCTGATTGCATCTCGTATTCCATTGTAAAACGGGTTATCCGTATTAGGCCGAGACGAGAAGGTATCGATAAGTGCAAATGTCAGCATCGCATGTGACGAGTCTAAATATTCAGGGAAAAGTTTATGTAAGACTGCTTGGGAAATTGGGAAGCCAGAAAATAAACGATTAGAATTCGTTGCAGAGACTGAGTTACGTAACCCACTTAGCGCAGGATTCCATGAATAACCAGAGTTACCAAAGCGGTGTTTCGACACAATAAACCCGATAGGTAAAACATGAACGAGCGTCCAAATCGTCTTTGCCCATAGAATATCAGACAGTTCAAACTGATCATCTATTGAGACTGACCACTGCCGCATGCTGGTATCGGGGATCAGTTTTACCGCAGTTGCACCAACCCAGGTGCACAATTGCTGGTGGGATAGCGTATCGCCATCTTCAAACACATTTTGGGTATAGAGCGAGCCTAAGTGTTTTTCTACCTTCTGAGCAATGGGTTTAAACTCTTGCTCAAAGCCTTTGTCGTCTACCCGCATAAAATCAGGGCGAGGTTGTTCAAAGACAGATTTATTCATTGTTGTCTCCCTAGCAGAGTATTTCGCGCTTATTCGATTCCTGATGTAACAGTGTGGTAATCAGTGCGTATCGTGATGGTGTTAAAGAAAAGGGGATCGGACAGATATCAGATAAATAGTTCGCCAAATCCATTGACGACTGAGACTGCGAAAACATTACGAGTTGCGCCATATCAATCGGTAAATTAGCCGTTTTATCGCTATTAAAAGCATTGGTTAGCTTGATTAATGACATATTGACAAAAGGCTTTAAGCTCACGGCTATGGTAAAAAGGTGATCATCTGCAGGGTCATTCAAAAAATCTGCAATGCTCTTGTAAAGCATAAAGCCGGGATCTAAACGCAAGGAGTGATCCGGCCTTTGATACACAGAGTAATGTTCTTTCATAGAAGCAAATTCTTTCGCATCTTCTGTATCTAAAGTATCTGCATTTAACGCAGGGAAATATTCTTCATGGACGTAATCAATTACTGATGAAATAGACGTTTTAGATAAGAAAGGTCGCTGCGCGGGGTGAGCATTAAGTCGTTCTCCATGAAGGTGGAGTGATTCGATGATCCTATCGGCATTAATATGAGCCAGTAACACATTGGGAACCCCACAGTGATGAAAAACATCCTCTATGGAAATACCCATCGGCAATTCACTCTTAAGTTTCTTCTGACAGCTCGGATAGGAATAACGGGAAAGCAGAAAATTAATAACCGGTGAAACGGTTCTTTCTGGTCGAAAAGGTGCCACACCAATTCTAGTTAGCCATTGCGCTAGTGAACTATCAAAATCAGCGGGCATAATGGTACTCACTGAGCGCAGGTTGCAATGTCATTGTGCTTTGCAATTCAGGTGAAAATGGAATATGAAAGCTAGCGAGATTAGGCTTGAGTGAATTCTCTTCACTTTGCGTAACACTGTCCTCGACGAACGATAATATGGTGTACCGCAGTGTTGCGTACCTCCCCATTTCACCATACCCGATGAGGTCAACGCGTTGAGAGCCAGGTGGGATCTTGTATACCGTATCGGTTGTTCTTTCTGGGTTTTTTTCGTCAAACTGAATAGTGAGATATTTAAACCACGGCCAGTATGTATAGGTAAGTTGGTCACCTTCCTGTCTCAGGTTCGCTGCGACTGCTGCCTCTTCCGTTAGTAAGCTAAATACGATACGTCCAGTAAAAAAATCTCGAATGAACGTAGGGGATTGCTCAACTTTTGGTAGCAGGTGGAGGTTTCGCTTAAGAAGCCCTTCAATAGACATGTAGAGACGATAGGCAAAATTGACCATTGTTTTATCAACCTTCATGACAGCATCATCGATGTTTTGAACCCGAATACGGCGGTATTTCCTTACATCAGACAATAGCGATTGAATGATTTGGTAACTGACAGAGAGATATTCGCCCCCGTGAGCACGCTTATAGTCTTCAACTTCAGCAAGGTGTGAAAGCAGTAATTGATGAACAGCGAGGTAATCTTGCCAAAACTTTCGGTTGGGTAATTTTTGTAAATTTAGATATTGTTGTGTCGCTTGAGCGTTGATGACATTGGAAATTTCCGAATAGTGCATAGCAGATGCTAAAAGATATTCAGCGGTGACGAGAGTATTGCAAGGGATTTCATCAAAAATGCTGACGCCGTCAAAAGGCACTACGCAAATGCCGGTAGCATTGGTGTCATATAGAAAATTAGGCCCATATTTAACCTCTAGCACAAGGTAGGCCTGACTCAAGTTTGGGGATTTAAATTCAAAATTGACTAAACCAGATACCGTGCTTTGAAAATCCTTGTGTAAAGTTTTCATTTCCTCTTGGTCTGTAAAATACACATACGCCCGATAACTTCCGATGCGGTAGTCACTACGAATAGACGTTTTAACAGAAAATGTGTACTCCTCTTCTTTTGCGTCAGCCATTAACGACAAAAGTAGAGAAGGCGAATCCAGAGACGTCATGTTTTCATTGGTGACCTTTGCCATTGTGTGAAATGACAAAAATGCGAAAAATAGAAAAATGTATTTCATCAATTGAGTGACCTTGAACGCTGACCTTTATAATTCACCTAGTGTATTAATTGGCGGCTTTACTTTTTTGCACTAATACACTCGACATAACAAAAGCAAATTTTCGAGGTGTTTATGTCGTTTTTAGCGTTGGATGTGGGTAGTGGGCTCACCAAGTTCTTAGCCGGTAAAGATGAGTGCGGAATGATTGAATCTGCAGTCGGTGCAGTGTCAGACGAAAACGCTTTTATTATGGGTGTACCAGATCACCTGCAGATTCAGGTTGGCAGTAAAAACTATCTCACTGGTATCGGTGCACTCAATAATCTTGATGAAAGCAAGCGGGTGGTCACGACTAAAGCCCTTTGGTGTGAGGATAGAAATCAACTTATTCTATTTTATTCCGTAGTCGCCAAACTTTTCCCTAATGGATTTAATGGGGACATGCAGTTAGTCATCGGTCTGCCGGTTTCTAAGTTCGCCAAGCACCACAAAGTCCATAAATCTATCTTCGTAGGAAAACATAGCTTTAAAACGCCTAAAGCGCATTACACAGTGACCATTGATGAAAGTCACTGTGCTGTATTGCCACAGGTTGTCGGACTTCATTTTACTAATATGGCTATCTCTAGGGATAAAAAGATTGAAGAAAGCCACGTTGGATACATCGACCCTGGCACGCACAGTTGTGGGGTGGCGTGTATCACAGATGGAACTTACAACTCTCTAAGAAGCGCCAACGAAAAAAGTAAAGGTGCTGATGCGGGGCTGCATAAATTAGCCATGTGTATCAAAGATGAGCTCAAAACGACATATGACTATGATGCCGAACAAGTAGAGATTTTAAAGGCATTTAGAAAAGGCTATATACAGCTCCACGGTGAGAAACAAACCAAAATAAATTTGAAAGACGTCACAGAGCGACATGTACATCGCGTTTATGGCGGCGTCATTGAAGAGATAGTGGAGAAATGGAAAGGCGGTAAAACAATGACCGTTAATGTGAGCAGCGGGGGGGGAGAGTACCTCATTGATTACGTGAAAAAATACTTTCCGCATGCCACCTTGATGAGAAAAAGTACGAAATCATCATCTTCTCCCGATCCCATTTACGACGTGGTGAAAGGCTATGCGATTTTCGGGAAAGCGAAGTTTAAGGATAACGTGGCTAACTTAGACGCAAAAAGAAGTGAATCAGCATAATGAGCGAAAGACATACCATTGGTCTAAACCCTGTTAAACACCAAGATGCGATCATTTCAGCATTGTTTGAAAAGCATGGTAAAGGAAGAAGCTTTGCGGAGTTTACAAAAGATATCCTTTTCGAGCTCGGTTTGTTGTCGTTTCGGGGAGATGATATCGGTCTTTTATCGCTGGTATCTACTGAGGATGCGGCCCACGCTTTACCAAGAAAAAATAGAAACAGGAAAAGTCAGAGTCGAAAAAACGCTATTAATAAACAGGTGAAAACACAGCTAGAAAAGAAAGAGGCTGAAAAAGAAGACAATGAGAAAGAGGCATCATCTGACGAGACTGGAACTGTATCGTCAGATGATGTCCTCAAGGTCGGCAATTTTGAATAGAGTTAATACCCCGTTCTTATATTGTCGAACGTTTGTACTGCATCGTATAAGCTGTAAACGCCCATAAGGAACATACAGCAAGCGCCTAGGGTAAATTTATCCACACCATCATAGGTAATAGGGGATAAACCACTTGAAAACTGAAACAACTCAAGTGATACCCAAAACCCCATTATTGAAATTAATACGGCGGCAAAAAAATGAACGTACAAGAAAGTGGTGGCATTCATTGTTCTTCGTAAGACCTGAAACATAACGTGCTCCTTTTATAATATTTTCAGAGTGTATTAAGTCCCATGGCTGATTTAGAAAAAAAGACGTTTAATTTTGATAATCTGTTCAAAATGATTAACGATTATGAAAAGCCTAGCACCTCTTGCAATGTCAGTAATAAAAAGAAACAGCCTCTTCAACCAAAACCTACCCAACCCATGCTCATCTATAACAATTCACTGGCTGACGGTGAGTGCATTATTGATGAGCGCTTGTTATCCGTTCATGGTTGGCTAACACCAAAGGGTGAATTATTCAGTTGCAAATGGCAACAGCACACGAAAACAGTGAATACCCTAGGGTTCGACACAGAGCGCGATGCAATAATGGCGGGATATATAAAACTAAGTAATATGAAATGGCAGCTGGGGAGGCAATATAGACTAATTGTTATTACCGATGCTCAAAGAGAAACGATAGATTTGTGGCATAAAAATAATCAAATTAGCCAAGAGTATTTTTTCAATGATTTAGTGAAGAAGGGCAAAGAGAAATAATGGAGCTGACAGAGCGAGGAATAATTTTCGTTGATTATCCTATATCAGAAGAGCAAGTAACGCCTTTTAGGAGTGTCTTGAGTCTATCGTCACAGGGGACGGTAGGTGGGCAGTTGACGCTTTCTTATGCTGATGCATTTAAAACGGGATTTGCTGGTGTTATCGATCGCTCAGGTTCATTACAAGAAACAGAAAAAGAGATCGTCGCAACACTCGAGTATATGAGTAAAATTGATGAAAGTGCGCATACGATGAATGATATAGATTTTCTTCGTGCTGAAAAATACTTCATTCGTGCATGCGAAAAGCTTGATTTCGAGTGTATCTGTGACGTTGGCAGATTTCTCATCACACAACCAATAGTCTCCACTAAGAAAGCTATACGTGAGGACTTAATCCAGGTATGCGAACAGATAGAGTGGACTGAAACATGCAGTCTGACTGACGTTAGAAATACACTTTTTGAATTGAAGAGGCATGTTTTTTAGAACTATTTTTTTACTTATACATCACCTGACAAGCGCATCAAAGAAAGGATCGAACATTCGGAATTGAGCTTCCAAAACCACCGTCTTGCAAAAAACGATTGTCACACTCTTGCTCATTACCGTCCGAGGCAAATACACCAATCCTCTGTGTTGTTGTAAAAGTCAAGACACGGGGTAACACCCAATTTATTTGACCCGCATTTCTCTCCTTTAAAAGAGTAAAAGAACAAAACTGGTCATCACCATCAGGTATATTTAAACCTAAGAAGGGGGAGGAATGACGCAATTATCTATAATATTTTATTTAAAGCTTCCTTAAATTAAATAAAGGCTGTACATTAATTGCACAGGTCTACTTTGCCCATTACTCCAGAACTTAAATAACCACTAACACCTACCACGTGCGCAGTTTGCATTTAAATGAAAACGGGACACGTATGAACAAACTTACATACCTTTTGACTGTTCTAATCTTTACGGCCAGCGGCTTAACAATTAATCTTCAACCTGCAGAAGCACAAGTTAAAACGCGTGAAGAAACGCGTGAAGAACGCGCTATCGCAAAAAGAAAATATCAAGAACGCCGCCGTAAGGAAAGGGCAATGGAAGACCAGATAGATAAATTCAGAACTAGTGTTAAATTCGAGCTTAAACTAGATTGCCATCATGGAAGTGTTTCTAAAGCTGACACAACCGACCGCATTACTGTAAATTTTTACCGCGGTAAAGACATCGTGGCGTCTTCATCCAAATCGCGCATCGATTCTTGCGGCCCATTTGACAATGATGATGTTTTTGAAGTTCAGGAAAAAGCGCTTTTTTTCAATAAGTTCACTATTACAACAAGCGGAAATAATGCTTTTTTTATTGATGAATTCCAGCTTAAAGGTTCGCGAAAATTTGGCACAAAGACGTTTGGCAAAGATGGCGGCAGGGGGTGGTGCCTTTCAACAGATCCGAGTGATGCTAACGGTGCATGGCGAGATTATGTGAGCAATTGTAAAACAACAAAAACATTTGTTGTTCATGACTGGTACAAAGCTAAATACGACGTCAGGAAATTACCTTGAAGTTAAGAACTCTCTAAATACTTAACTTATGTTGAATTCCTATAGAAGATATTTTAAACAACATCTGAAGTGCTGCTACTCAATATATGCTTAGCAGCACTATGGCATTATTTAAAAACTATTTTACCCAGTTCTTAGTATATGAAGACTCTGAAAAAAGCCCCTTAAAATCCGTAACGCCATACCAATATAAAAAGTGAATCAGAAATCCACGAGGATTATTTCCTTTGAAATGACCGAGCGCTTTAGGCACGACAAAGGCGACCAAAATGGCCCAAAGCATCTGATCGATAAGTATACCAATGGCCAATGCCGCTAAAATGACACCAAGTTCATCTGCTTCAATAGGGCCTACTTGTAACATCTCATCACAGTATCTTGGAATTTGCTTACTCATTAGCTGTTTCATCCCATAATAAACGTCTTGCTTGTTTCATCGAAACCTCAGTAGAGTCTTGATTAAATTCTTTTTTGCATGCGGTCATCTCAGGGCAAATATCACGCTCTGGATATTGTTCACATCGAGTCTCACCCTTAGCAACTTCGATGCTATGGAGTGCTTTCACGGTCTCACACTTTTCATCGGTGCAGGTGTATTCATTCCTCTTGGCTTCGTTGCATACTAGACCGTCACAAATGGCAATTGAACCACACGAATCTGAAGAATCAGGACAAATAATTTCAGCGCAGGACTGGTTCGTGTCTTTGCTCAATAGAGGTGTTGTATGTGCCACAGGCGCTTGAACACCAGTGTTGTTCTGATCAACCGCTGGTGAATTGAACACATCTAAAGATGCTGATGGTGTCCACCAGACATACTGCATGGATGCTTCGATATCAACAAAGTCGTTGTCGTTCACTACGTGGGCTTGTGTAGAGTGTAGACCTTCTTGTTGATATGCCTCTTTAAACACGAAGGGGGTATCTTGTTCTTCAACAATGGGACGTTGAGGAATATCCTTAACATGTGCCCCCTTCATCATTGAGCAGCCCTGCAGGGTAAGACAAAGAGTAAATAAAACGAAAACCGATCTAGTCATAGTCGTTCCTAGTTATTGTGTAACAATCGTGATGGCTCTGGCTTGTGCTGGCCGTGAATCAGTTGCTGAATATCTTGAGCTTCTGGTTTTGGCTACTCTCACAAATTGTTCAAATGAATAAACACCATTGCTGGGTAGCGAATGTAATTTTTCCCACTGATGCGCATACTTATCACTGTAGGTAACAACCCGCGATGCATATTGTTGGCCTTTTTCGGAACGTGCATCTCCATGGGAATAACAGGCAAAAACATCGTTTGAAGATTTATAGCGGCGGCACCACTTGAGTACCTTTGAAGCAGCTTGCAGATTCGTCATCGGATCTAAAAGGCTCGTGTAATCTTCTACGATATCAGGGTTTGCTTTAATGTTAACTTGCATCATGCCTATACCAATGTTGGTGTAGCCAGCTTTGAGTAGTTGCCGAAGAATGGCTTTCGCCTCTAACTTTGTCTCAGGGTAAAAGCCTTCATGCTTGAGTTGACCAATAGAATCATCATAGCCTAGGCTGATGGCGTATGGGTGAGGCACAAACTCAGTATCCACCCAGTGCCCCGACTCTGCGAGTGCCAGTGAATAAACATCTTTCGCGTCTAGTTGATGCGCAGCACCCATTCTCTCAAACTGGCTATACGTTGGGATATCCGAAACGTATGCGTATGAGACATGAGCAAACAGGAGAAGTGCACTGGCAATTACTTTCATTGGGAATTCTCAATTAACAGTTGAGGCACTGAGCGACGAGCGCGCCATCTTAAATACACACCGCATACTGAAAAGGCCAATACCAAGATCGTCCAACTCCCACCTAACAATGCGCCGGTGTAGAACGCAAAGCGTCCATGATGACGGACATGAGTTTCAAACCCTATCGGCAACTGAGCATCATAAGGCGTTTTTAGCGCCATCTCGTTTCTGGAAAATTGATAAAGGCCCAAAGACGCCCCTTTGACAAGCCCAGCCTTAAATGGATGTGTTAAACGAAAATCATCTACTCTTATTGGCTCTGCCATCTGCTCACTAGCCATTGCTGGTGGACAGAGAAAGATGGTAAGAAAGATAATAAATGCCTTTTTCACAGTGACTACCTCGATATTGATGCTGTCATGCTGTTACTTTCTTTAGCCTGTAGAGCTTGAACCAATTTGCTATAGAATTGATTGTTGGGATCGCCATTACTCAACATCCAGTCACCGTTTACGCTAGTAACAACGAAAGGTACGCCGCCAAATATGTCTTGCGAACGAAAGAAGCCCTGCGTCATATCAAACTGCTTTATTCCCTGCTCTGTGGTGCCCATGGAAATAGGCTGGCGATTAACAGCAGCGTCCCAGGCATCAAACTGCTCTTCTGGAGGCAAAGACAAAATAGCCTTCGCTTTATTGGTCGAGTCTTGACCTAAAGCACCAACAGGGATGAACTTGACTTGTACATTGGCGAGTTGGCCAGTCTCAATTTTATTGGTGATGGTCCGGTGAAACCGTTTGCAATATCCGCAGTTCGCATCGACAACAGCGTAAATAACCTGTTCGCCTTGCCCAAAACTGAAGCTAGGAGAGGTTTCTATCGAGCGAGTAAACTCCTCAGGCAATCTCACTTTAAGCTCTGATTTAACGAGTTCATCGTGCATCGATTTGCTATCTGTTTCATAAAGGCGACCAGACATCACAAAGTCTCCACTTTGATTTGTGTAGTAGACCTGCTTCTTAAATTTCTTGGTCACAACGCCCACTGCCATAAGGTTATCAGGGGCGTTAAAGTATCGAATGGATTGCGCCTGCTTTTGAAAAAGAGGCGTCACCTTCTGAGTGATTTTAGGGCTTGGGTTCGTGATTTCTTCGTAATCAACTATTGCGCGCTCTGTGAGAACTGGTGTCTCTTGAGCAAAAGCAGATGTCATGAAGCCTGCAATAGCAAGGCTTAAAAGCGATAGTCGAATCGTCGGTGAGTTTTTCATCAGTTTTAATCCTTTGTAGGTAACCCTTGCAATAGCGGGTTTGGAATATTGGTAAGTGTATTATTGCGAGAATAGATATCGATGGATGTCACTTTATTAATCAATTCAATCCATCGCTCTGGTGAACCGTCTGTCATTCCTAGATGGGTAAGGTAACGCCCACCAATTAGAATAGAAGGAGTGAGGTTGATGCTGACCTGATTTTGTAAATCGACCGCCGCGGTATAATCAACGGTCGCTTCTTCAGACATAATGTACTTGGCAACCTCAGATGGATTCACACCAACAGTCGCCGTTGCCTCTTTAATCAGCCTAACCAGCTCTTTGTTCGTTTTTACTTGGGTGGTGTGTGTAAACATCAATTCAATGTATTGCTGTTTTTTACCGTAAGTAATATCACTGTTCATGACATACGTAAGTGCCGCTGACTGGAGAAAATAGTATGGAGACTGCATATCACCGACATGGTGATAAACCAATTTGTAACCGCGGCTTAACGTGTTGCCCCAGGTATCCATAACACTGCGTAACTTACGGCAGTAGATGCAAGAGAAATCGATAAAATACCGCACGACTTTGTGCTTTTGATCAGTTTCCACAATCATATTAGGAGGCAAGTCAACAAACCCATTTTCAAACAATGAGTCGTTCGATATCGGTTGTTCGGCTATAGGAGAAGTTTGTGCACTCACGTTTAAAACGAATAAAGTGCTCAATAGCAAAGTAGTGGTTTTAATGACACGATTCATGGTTATATCCGGTGTTGTAGGTTTGAGGCCATAAAGTAAATTGAGATACAGATAAATCCGATCCAAATACTAAAAGCTGCAGGTGTAATGGGAACTGGAAGGAAAAAGGCGTATACAGGCAACAAAAGTAAGAGATAAAAAAAACGCTCGCTTACGTTGTAAATATTGATTGAAGCATTGTTGTCTGATGACCTTAGAATCTGCCAGCGACAAAGCCCGTCGATGACTGTTGGGATGAGGACTAATAACGAGAGCAATAGACAGATCAGAAACGTGTCGATACGAAACATCATGGCTTCAAAAAGATAAAACACGGCCTCTAAACGTTCGTTGACGGACGCAAACAATTTTTCATCATTGACCCAGGTAAAGGCAGCGTTATCTCGCTCTAAACTCTGATCTGTATGAAACGTTTCGTAAACTACCTCTTTAAAACCGCTTTCAACAAATATCGCTTCATATTTTTCATTTGCAGATTCAATCATATTTTTCGTTTTTTCTTCGCCAAACCAGCGCATTGAAGCAAGGCGCTCTTCGTTTATCATGCTAATGACCAGTTCTTTGGGAAGAAAAAAGATGATGGCAACCAACTCAAAGAGCAAAAGGCTAAAAATGATGTACCAAATCATTGCTGAATTCCTAACAGGGCATAATAAAGTTGTACAAAAAAATCGTTCATGTTCTGAATAAGCAATGTATAACTGACGCTGTTATGCATGATTAAAGAAAAAACTAATCCCCCAAGGAAAAAAGCAAATCCCACCTTTGATAGCAGGACGCTTATTAAACGCATAAAAAGTTCAGTACCCATATGCTCTAATCACCCAGTTACTGCTGTTGAAGCATCAGAATGCAATTCTTTGAGAAATGCCTTTATCTTTGTGAAATCGACATCAGAGGTGTTGTTCTTAGAAACACTTTTATTTGGCTTGAAACTGAATTCCTTATTAAGCCGCTGAAGAAGAACGGTCAGCGACTTATCGATGTAATCGATGCAGTACAATGCAAATTTTTCGTGCTGTTGGTATACATCGTCATTAATAAGGTCAATAACAGAGAGCTTGGTCAACATGTCGATGTTTTCATCTATGTTGACCAGCAGTTCGGCCACCTGATGTACATGAGGGTTTGAAATAACAATGTCTATCGTTGCTGGGTTGCCTTGAAGATCAAACTTGAAGCCTTTCTGCTCTGCCTGTTTTAAGGCTTTGACCAGTTCAGCTTTTTGATTAGCGACGGATTCCTTTTGTGCATCAATCACTGAAGAAATATAGTCATCGAACAGATCTTTAGCGTCGGGATGTTTGCATCGATAAAAACTGCTTATGATCACTACCGTGTTTCTGGCAATGCGCTCTACAATTTTGTACTTACTAAATACTTGGCCATGATTAATTTTAATGGGCTTAGAATAAACAATGCGTGTGCGAGGACCGGCCTTCGTATTGACATTAGAAGGGCGTAAACCTGTCGTTTTAGGCGCGGTGTTTAGCTTAATAGCTAGCTTATCCATACTCATATCCTTTTACTTGCTTCGGATGGGAAATAACTTCTATGTTGACCTCAAAGGGTAAAGCTCTGTCGAACGAGGTATTCGTTTGGGGTTCGCGGGTAAGGCGCATTTGTCTCTTGTTCTGAGAGAAAATTAACTCGTCTGTTGTCACTACAACGGGCAGACCGAGTTTTAGCGCAAAACTGATAGCGTGGGAGTCAACTAAGCCTCTATCAAAGATAAGAACATCGAATTGATGATGGCCGATGAGCAACATGTCCATAAGGTTGCCATTTTTGATTAATATTGCATCGCAATCGGTATAAAGGTGTGAGTAGGGAGAAATGGCATATTGCATGAAGGCAAAGAATTCCTGTTTAGCCGTAGTGGGCATAATATTAATAAACCCAGACTCCATCATTGAAAGCAGGCCTTCTCTGACGCTGTCATGATATTCAACTGATCTCTTAGCGCTATTTTTGAATTGCTGATTTGTGATGAGTTTTGAAAGTGCCCTTACTTCAAATGAGTCTCGAATGAAGCTAGGCAAACCATCAAATGCCGTGGTAGTGAGCTTTTCCCACCGGTCAAAGAAGTCACCAATATCGTTGTTATCAACAGGAACGGGCAACGGCTCATGGCACTTGAGTGAGTATTCATCTCTGACCATTAACGTATCGTCATTTGTGTAGGCTTTAATCACTGCTTTTCTTTCAAATAGATAACAATAGCTCTAGTGTATTAATGATAAAAAGTGATTCTTTTTCTGATGAATTGGAAAATAAGAAGACGTTAATTCTGCTATTAAAGAGGGCCAATTGCATTCTAAGGTTGGAAATAAGCTTTTCTGCTAAAGCAATTAAAAGGCTCAGTTGGTTGGAATCTAAAGTATAAGGGTCAGCATTGTGCCTGGGGTTCAATCAATGGGCGCAGCCTTCTTTGCTACCATCATCCTCGCCAAGAGCATTAGTTACTTTTTTTGGGGCGGATCACACATAATGGGTATGTTGAATCATTACGCTCCATTTCTATTTGTATTTTTGGTAGCAAGTAAATAAAGCGTTGATAAGAGAAGGTGACAATAATATACGTAAACATAAGTGTTTTATATCAGCAATAAGTAATTGAAAATATTGGAACTTTTACTTAAGAAGCGGAGCTGTGCTAGCGCAAAAATGCAACGTCAAATATCAATGCTGCTTACGTTTGCTAATAGCACAAACCTCAGTTATCCGGAACCAATAGCGGCGCCTTAAAAGGTGAAGTAAAAAATAACAGCTAAGGCACTGTATGAAGATCATAGTGTTTATCTATTTCGTGACTCCAGTTGTTCATTGCTGCAAGGATGGCATCTACCAATTTACCTATTCGTTTACCCCTTATAAAGCCATAAGTAAGCGTTGGAATATTCATAAGACAAAAAGCTATTATTCCGAGAAACAAGCTATTAAAGCTGTCTCCAATTATATAGGCAGGATAAATTAATCCAAAAAAACCAACGACAGTCATCCACCCAGAAACGTAATCTTTTGTTTCGTAGACTAATTTATTTAGTTTAGTCTCTGAATCATTATACGCAATGTGTTTATCAAGGTTGTGAATACTCACCATGGTGTTAATGAAGGGACCACCTCTCTCACCTACACTATAAAGTGAAATATGATAGCCGGGGCGCAAGTTGAGCTCATATTTTGTATCGACATGCACAACGAATTCTTTACCGTTGTCGTCCTTAACAAACAATTTATTTTTAAATCCAACCTTTTTGTCACTATAGAAGTATATTTTTTCATATTTCTTGAGACCCGTGTCTGGGTCTGGATGCTGGCTTTCAACTGTCCGTTTTTCTTTTTTCTCAACTACTCTGTCGCCATACTCATGGTGTAACAGTTCACCAGTATGCCATCGAATGACAACATTTTTACTACCTACTTGTACTTCCCTTTCTTTCTCTCCCACTATTTTCTCCTGTGCGATCTAAATGTTGATAAACACCAAAGCTGACGACCACTTTAGCAGCGAAGGCGTTCTGCAAATGTTGTTAGTATCTAGTTATCCAGTTTACTGATAATTGCAAATTATTGAAATTGTATCTTCGTTCCAAATTACAAAACATCTAGACATAATTAAACATTAACTAATGGCAGTTACACAGAATCTGTTACAGGCTCTTCATTTTAATGTTTTTTTAAGCTCCTTTTTTCTTACAACAACCCTTTCGTCCCCAAAATCTTCAAATATATCTAAATAATGATATTCCATATAATCAATAATAATAACACTATCCTCAAAAACCTCTTCAATTGGATTAATCACTAAATTAATGTTTTGAAGCCAGTTTGTGAAATTTTTATTGTTAATATTTCTATACAATTCTTTGTTTTCTAAATCATATTTATTGTTTATAAATAAAGGCATTATTAGAAAAATAGCAAAAAGAGAGTATTTGATTAAATTTCTAACCTTTTCTTTATTAATAAAAATTAACATCAAATTAATAATGTTCAAAGCAATCATTATCGTAGATATAAGTAATACAAATATAGGTACCACAATCGCTTTTACAAAATTATCTAGTCTTTCATCATTAAATTTTCCGTTTTTCATTTCTTTATATAAAATAATTAAGCCCTCTTTAGACGAAGCTTTCAAATTTTCAATTGGAGTTTCAGCATACCTTTCCATAGCATCATCATAAGCTATTTCATAATCTGAAAAATAAAAGTGACTTTTTGAATCTGTAAACATAAATGGAAAATTTTCTTTGATATATGAATTTAATAATTTACTTTTTACAAATTCATCAAAAGAAAGACCAAATTTTAATTTAGATTTATTTTTAAATGAGTAAACTTTTTCACCTAAAACTTGATTTAAAAAAACATTAACTTGATCCTCTGCTTTGCCATAAACAATTTGTTTATATATATTATCAAAAAGTTTCGGATCGTTAATATTCATAAAGCCATCAACATAAACTCTTAGAGACCTTAAATGATTTTTAAACTCTTTTTGATAATAAGGAGTTCTAAAAAAATTAGTCTTGTTATCGATTGTGGAACTTACACCATATAAATCTTTATTAACTGTTAACGATAATAAAGAAAGAACTCTTTTAATCTTATTTATAGAATTAGAAGAATCACAATATAAATTATCTTGTGACTCATTTTCTGTATCTATAATTATATGATTTTCAAGATCACTTTTTATATAAATGGTTCCATTTTTTCCAAAATCAAAACCTGTAATACCTTTCAATTCTGATTGTGATAAATTGATACACAGAGAGTCAGATATATTTTCAATATCGATTATAAATTTATCGTAAAGCTCTTCGTTACTAATTCGCAATGCAATAAGACCTAAGTTATTATTTATTGCATTATGCTTAAAATATTCAGATATTTCAGACTTAATATCAATAATATTATATTTGCTTTTTAATATATTCCTTTTGTATCTTCCATAATCATCTTTCAATGCATTTTTTAAATATGTGGATTTTGAAAAACTATTAATGAAATATTCATTATAATTTGAAAACCTTTCAGATGTGGTTTTCATTGTAAAAGAATCATAATGATTTGTAGAAGATTTAACTTTATCCTTATAAGCCTGTCTCTTATACACATCTGACGCTGCCGACGATATGCAGTGTGTAG
>OJFL01000161.1_pt1 | contig 36662 bp, 35 predicted proteins | sample 1594131 | NCBI WGS metagenome assembly OJFL01 (sample SAMN05416782, study PRJEB24817) | seawater metagenome | isolation source: Sea water | place: Canada:Atlantic | collected 2013-07 | reverse complement strand
AGATTTCTGCCTGTCTCGTGGGCTCGGAGATGTGTATAAGAGACAGAGTCAATATAGGCTGTATATCTTGAAAACCTTGACGCGTTCTAGACCCTTCTTCAGAAATTGAAAATATCTTTGATTCAGCCTCATCAAGCAGCTGCGCTGCTTCCTGCCCCATAGGGTTATAAGCGGTATCAGCGATAGTTGCTGCTGTGTCAGCTAGCTTTCGAAGTATTGAACGCTCACGAACGATCTCTGCGTATCGTCTAATATTGGCAACAGAGGGCGTATTTTGCGCCAGAGCCCCTAAATAGGATAAGCCACCTACCTGCTCAAGCTCCTTGGTATTCTCTAAACTCTCAGCAACCGTAATGGCGTCTGCAGGTTTGTTCGACCCAATAAGCCGGGAGATATGTTGATATATTATTTTATGGTCTGGACGATAAAGATCCGATTCACTTATGAAGTCAGCCACCCTGTCCCACGCAGTGTTATCAAGTAACAAACCACCTAAGACTGACTGTTCTGCCTCAATTGAGTGGGGTGGAACCTTAATGGACAATAATTCTTGATCAGACATACAGTAGCAGCACTCTTATGATATCGACTAGTTTTTCCATAGTAGACCATATCATTTCCGGCAACAAAGAAATGAGTAAATAAGGCGAAAAAAGACAATGAGAGACTTACAAAACCCTTATTACAAAAAAAGACCACGTAATAACACGTGGTCTTTTTGCTAGTTTCTTCGCCTTACTGTTCAGGCGTAACTGTCGCCGTAATTGTAGCAACAACATCAGCATGCAAGCTGACAGAAATGGTAAATTCACCAATCTGCTTTAAAGGTCCAGTCGGCATTTGGATCTGATTTTTATTAATCTCCAGCCCTTTGGCATTTAATGCATCTGTTATATCGTAATGCGTCACAGATCCAAAAAGGCGACCATCAACGCCAGCCTTTTGACTGATTTGAATCGAGGCACCATTTACTTTTTCGTATTTGGCTTGCGCATCAGACAAAATTTGCGCCTGTTGCGCCTCTAATTCCGCTCGTTTTTGTTCAAATTCCGCTAGGTTTTCTTTGGTAGCACGTTGCGCCTTACCTTTAGGTATCAAATAATTGCGCGCATACCCTTCTTTAACAGTTACGAGATCACCTAAACGACCGAGGTTTACGACTTGTTCTAAGAGAATGATTTCCATTGGTCTGTTCCGTCAAAAATTAATGGGCGTCTGAGTAGGGTAAAAGAGCAAGAAATCTTGCCCTCTTAATTGCTACTGACAACTGTCTTTGAAAACGGGAACGCGTCCCAGTAATACGAGCAGGAATTATTTTCCCATTCTCGGACACAAAGTCTTTCAAGATATCCGTATTTTTATAATCTACCCATTCTATTTTCTCAGCAGTAAAACGACAAAACTTACGCCGTTTGAATAAAGGACGACTTGGTTTACGTTTATCATTTTTTTTCTTAAATGCCATTACAACCTCCAATATCTCAAGAATTAATTCTTATTGAACCCTTGCACGTTAAACACAGTCCATTTTGATCGAAATCCCTTGTTCATCAAAAACCCACAAAGAGATAGCTCCTGCCCTACTTCAATTCGATCCAATTCAACTGCCTTATCGCCTAACACAATACAATCAAGGTTCAAAATGACCCGCCTTTGGTTTTTAGCTTCCATCTGTTCGCTAACATGTTCTATCGAAAATTTAAGAACCGGCATTCCAGATGGAGAATATCGCAAAACCTCTTTAACGGTAATCGTCGCGAATATATTAACTTCATTCGTCGACACGAAATGTTCTTTAGGCCCCCTCTGTGGTTTTAGCACCGTCTTTAGCTGACTCAGACCCAACCTCTTCACTTACTACAGCTGACTCAACCTTTGGTGTTGCCTTCGCAGCAGGTGCAGCAGCAGGTGCAGCAGCAGGTGCAGCAGCAGCAGCAGCAGCAGCAGCAGCAGGTGCTGAGCTTACGGGAGGACGTCCGACAATTTGTTTCGTTTTATCCTCTTTCATCATAGATGAAGCCTCAGTGATAGCAGCATTCATCGAAACAGTGAGGTGTCGGATTACAGCATCATTGAATTTGAAACCCAACTCGAGTTCTTTGAGCACTTCCTGATCACACTCAACATTCATGAGGACGTAATGCGCTTTATGAATTTTTTGAATGGGATAAGCAAGCTGCCTACGCCCCCAGTCTTCCAACCGGTGTACTACTCCCTGGCCGGTTGTAACTTGATTGCGATAGCGCTCTATCATTGCTGGTACTTGTTCACTCTGATCAGGGTGAACTATAAATACGATTTCGTAATGCCGCATTAATTGTCTCCTTATGGTTAACCGACGCTTCATAAGCGTCTTAAAAGCCCCCTAAAAATGCGGTTTTTAGTGGAGCAAGGGATGCGAAGTATACTCTCTTTTACAGGCGCGCACAAATACTAAAAGTTAATGAGAACAATATGTTATCTCTAATTCAAACATGAGAGCGCCTAGCTCTGATCTTTACAGTCATTGTGTAGGACTAATCTTTTTTAGCTTAATTTATAAAACGTCGTGATTGTTGTTATAGTCCTGAGGCGTTACCCAAAAAAAATACTTACCCAATTAACAAATCAGTTTTAACGCGATGACCCCCCAGGCATTACAAGAAGATAAAAGTATTGTGCCTGCGCGACGTTGGCTTTTACTGATAAACGTACAAATCGTCACGTTAATGTATGGAATGGCTATCACATCGGCCACAATAGTATTGCCTCACATCCAAGGAGCCCTCTCCGTTAACCAGGATCAAGCTGCTTGGACAATGACCCTATTTTTAGTGGGTTCAGCCGTCACCATGCCCATTACAGGATGGTTGGCCGGACGTCTAGGCTGGCGTCGACTTATGGTTGGAACGTTGATTGGCTTCACACTTTCATCAATCGCTTGTGGGATGGCAACAAATTTAGAAACTTTATTAGTAGCAAGAACTGCTCAGGGCATATTTGGCGCACCTCTAATGCCATTAGGTCAAGGTATGCTGCTCGCCACATTTCCTAAGCGTTTACATGCGGTGGCGCTAATGCTTTGGGGTATTGGAGGCACAATGGGGCCAGTATTGGGACCAATACTAGGCGGAGTCGTAGGTGAAGCACTAGGATGGAGATGGACTTTTCTGTTTCTTGTCCCCATCGCTGTACTATCCATAATCATCGCGGTGTTCGCATTAGGTAATCAGCAAAGAGGTACATCTGGAAAATTTGGTTGGATGGGATTCCTTAGTCTCGCAGTCGCCATTGGATCCGCACAATTATTGCTAGATAGAGGCCATCGGCTAGATTGGTTTGATTCTTTTGAAATTTCTGCTGAATTATTCATGTGCCTTATTGCAGTTCTGTTTTTTATATACAACACGATGTATTCAAAAAACCCTCTTTTCGAGCGTAATATATTTGGCGATTGGAATTTCACGGTAGGACTTTTTACGATGCTACTTATGGGGGCACTTAGCTTTACTCCCATTACGCTGTTTCCCATGCTTCTTCAAGACTTACGTGGCTATCCCGATGCGACAGCGGGACTTCTGCTATCCGCTCGTGGCTTTGGGAATTTAGCCAGTTTTTTTATTGTTGTTCAGTTCACAAAATTCAATGCGAAAATGGCATTAATAACAGGTATGGCACTTCAAATATGGGCGGGTTGGGCTATGTCTAATCTCAATATCAACATGACAGAGTTTGACGTGCTATGGACTAATTTTGTTCAAGGTTTTGGTTTTGGTTTAGCGTACACACCCATGACTGTGTTAGCGTTTGCGACACTAAGCAGCCGATTAACAGTACAAGGCTCAGCTTTATTTAACATGATGAGAAATTTTGGTAGCAGCCTGTTTCTATCATTAAGTATATTGATATTGCTGCGATCTAGTGCCGAGAATTATGCAGGGCTTAGTCAAATTGTTAATCCGATGAATCAAGCCTTTAACGACCCACAGATTTCACAACATTGGAATGCGACATCGATAGAATCTTTAGCCAAGATCAGTGAGGAAATCACTATCCAATCTTTCATGGGTGGGTACCTCAATGCATTTCAACTTTACACCTGGGTAGGCGTTGCCGCGCTTATTTTGAGTGTTATCTACCGTTCAAATCACACCAAGATCTAGCAAAAAAATTACATCAAAACAACTTCCATCCCTACAAAAATAAATCAGGGTTAACGGATACTCCATTTAAAAGCACTCCAAAGTGAAGGTGTGGACCAGTTACCCGGCCAGACGCTCCCACGCGACCGATTAAAGAGGTATGAGAAACAATGTCACCAATCGAGATATCTGCGTCACTCAAATGCGCATACAGCGTTAGAAAACCACTCCCATGATCGATCGTGATCATTTTCCCGGAAAAAAAATATTCACCCACATCAACGATCAAGCCAGGACCGGCTGCAAAAACGGCAGTCCCCTTTGGCGCAGCGATATCCATACCACTGTGTGGCGATCTGGACTCACCGTTATATATGCGTCGATAACCAAAAGTAGATGAAGCACGACCTTCAACGGGTATACGTAATTTGAAACTAATTGGTTTTTTGTCGGTAAACGTGCGTTTCACTGAGTCAATACGCGTCTTTTCAGTTTGATGTCTCTCGAGGTTACTCGGCGACAAAGTAACGTGCTTACTGGCGACTTCTAATTTTTCTTCACCATAACTATTCTCTAAGACACGCTCGACATAAGAGAAAGAAATCCAATCATCGACTTTAACCACAACAACAATCTCGGCGCCAACCTCTGCAGACAATGGAATGCCAACAACTGCGAACCAATGATCATCAATTTTTACTGTGGCTACCGCATTACCTTGATATAAAACAGTCGGTTCAGTGGCATATGGACCCAGATCAAAGATTGCCACTCCACCTGCAGCAGGCTTGTGAGCGGGAAGTTCTCTAGCCTCACCAGCTAGACATATGAGACAAAGCACCGCACCCATGACAACACAAAAAATACTATTTTTTATGCGCAACACATAACTTGGCGAATTCAATGTAAAGATTTTTTTAGTCATAAATCGGGTTTAGCCCGAGCCTTAAACAGCAAAAACAAGTTAACCACGAACAACCATAACGCGATAAAAAAATGTGTTCGCATCCAGAAAATAGCTGTATCAATCAATTCATTAACAACCAAGGTTTGATCCACCAGATGCTCGTGGAGCAAAATTGTCATCTCTTTCAATCCAGTTTTGTCGGATGAAGAATGAATCATATCTATAACCACGCCCGGAGGAGTTGATAACACCTCCCAGTTCGGAAATATTTTTATATCGAGATAAATCACTCCCAGGTAAAGAGAGAGATAGCCCAATATGGATAATCCATTTATCCAAAGCAACAATTGCATGAATCTATTCAATGAAAATAATCCCGTTTCATTGTGATCAAGCTATTAGGCTCGAGTCACTTTGATAATTTCCTCGATCGCAGCTGGATCTTCTAAAGTAGTCAAATCACCTGGATCTCTATTTTCAGCTATAGCTTGAATGCTTCGTCTTAGTAGCTTTCCAGAACGCGTTTTAGGTAGCATAGAGACGAAATAAACAGTTCTCGGCCTAGCGATCGCACCAAGAGACTGATCCACTTTCTTCATGATTTCTTTCTGTTCCGTCTCATTGTGAGGCAAATTATCATTATCAACCTGAGTTTTACGAACAACAAACGCAATAGGCATTTGTCCCTTAACGGCATCCTGAACACCCACAACAGCAACTTCTGCGACGTTTTCGTGATTTTGAATCGCCTCTTCAATCTCTCGGGTACCCAATCGATGTCCTGCAACATTAATCACATCATCAGTGCGGCCCAGGATGAAATGGTATCCATCTCCATCCCTAATTCCCCAGTCAAAAGTTGAATAAACCAGTGTGGACTCGAATGCTGAGAAATAGGTACTCACAAAGCGCTCATCATCTCCCCATATAGTGCTCATACACCCAGGCGGTAGCGGAGGAAGAATCGATACAAGACCTTTTTCATTTGCATCCGCCTCAGAAGCATCCGACTCACGCAGCACCTTAAGGTTATACCCGTATGCAGGAAAAGAAGGGCTTCCATACTTAACGGGAGTTGATTCGACTCCAGGCATTGGTGTTAACACAGGCCACCCAGTTTCAGTTTGCCAAAAATGATCGTGCACAGGTTTTCCAATAGCGTCAGATATCCAACGATGCGTCGACTCATCCAGTGGCTCCCCTGCTAAAAACAAATGTTTTAATGCGCTCAGATCAAATTTATCGATATATTTTTGGTCCTGTTTTTTCAATACCCGAATAGCCGTTGGCGAAGAGAACATCACATTCACTTTGTGTTTTTCAATGAGACTCCACCATATTCCTGGATCAGGCGTCGTTGGCAATCCCTCGTACAGGACAGTTGTCATTCCCATAATGAGTGGGGCATAAACGATATAGGAATGACCAACTACCCAGCCAATGTCTGAAGTTGTAAATATCGTGTCACCAGCTTTTGCGTCGTATATATGACGCATGGAAGCGGCCAAAGCCACTGCATAGCCACCAGTGTCGCGCTGCACTCCCTTGGGTTTACCCGTCGTACCTGATGTGTACAGGATATAACTCGGCTCGTTGGACTCAAGCCATTCAACCTCAACAGCCTTACAATCGAGTGACTTAATAGCCTCTCGGTAATCAAGATCTCTCTCTACATTCCAATCAAGTTTATCCACCAAACCTCGGTTGACTAAAATTACGTGCTTTGGTGGTTTTTGAGTCAAGTCTAAAGCCTCGTCGACCAATCCCTTGTAGGGGATAATACGTCCTCCCCTCATCCCAGCATCAGCAGTTACCATAACTTTTGGCGAACAATCATCCACCCTCTGAGCCAGACTGGACGGGGCAAAACCTCCAAACACAACTGAATGAACGGCTCCGATGCGAACGCATGCCAGCATCGCATAAACAGCCTCAGGAATCATCGGCATATAGATTAAAACTCTGTCGCCTTTGGTTACTCCTTGTTTCCTAAGAAGGGCAGCAAACTGATTTACCTCTTGATGCAATTCTCGATAGCTAATCGCACACTCTGAGTTCGTTTCAGTAGAGACATAAATAATCGCATCTTGATCTGGTCTATCATCTAAATGCCGATCCACCGCATTGAAACAAATGTTGGTCTTTCCGTTCAAAAACCACTTAGCGAATGGCGGTTTCGAATAATCAAGTACCTGATCAAATGCACTGTCCCAATGGATCAACTTGGCTTGCTCAGCCCAAAATTCATCGGTTTGCTTAATCGATTTTTGATGAAATTCTTTTATTTTTTTAGACACCACCCGCCCCTTAGCAAACGTTATAGATCAATCTGAAATTTTGACGACCGAGCGTCCTCGCATCTTAGCTTGCATGACCAATTCGAATGTCGATGGCAGATCCTCAAATGAAACAACAGTAACGATTTTCTCAAGATTTCTTGGCTTCATATCTGTCGCAAGTCTCTCCCAAACTTTCCGTCGAATCTCCATTTCAGCATTCACTGAATCAATCCCTGCCAGAGTTACACCTCTTAAGATAAACGGCATAACAGTCGTATTAAATTTAAAACTTGCGGCCAATCCGATCGAAGCGATTGCGCCCCCAACTTTAACAGTGCTCGCCATCCAAGACAAAATATCCCCACCAAGATTGTCCACAGCACCTGCCCAGGTCTCACGCCCTAAAGGTCTAATTTTTGTCAAATCAATCGATGCAGTATCTAAAATCTCAGTTGCGCCAAGATCTTTTAAATATGCCTCTTGCTCAGGCTTCCCAGTCATAGCGGTCACGTTATAGCCCAAGGCTGCAAGTATATCTATTGCAATCCCACCAACACCACCAGTTGCTCCATTTACGACAACTGGACCAGCATTTGGATTGAGACCGTTGTGTTCCATCCGCTCAACAGCAAGTCCAGCGGTAAATCCCGCTGTTCCAAGTGCCATTGAACTAAAAAGGTCGAGCCCTTTGGGCATCGGAACAACCCACTTAGCCGGTATACGACAATACTCAGCATAACCTCCATGATGAGCCACCCCAATGTCATAGCTAGTCGCTATGACTTCTTGACCCACTTTGAAATCCTCTGATGATGATTCGACAACTACACCCGACAAATCAATTCCTCCAACGCATGGAAATCTGCGAATAATCTTTCCTGCACCAGTTGCAGCAAGTGCATCTTTAAAGTTCACAGAGGAGTAAGCAGTTTTAATGAGAACCTCACCTGGATCCAAATCAGTGATCTCTAAGTCTTTATAACCACTTGTGACGCCTTCCTCTGCCTCTTCAATTAAAAATGCTTTAAATTGAGTCATAAAAATCTCCTTTTCTAAGTTTTCTGGTTTTCATTCAATGCTTGCAAGGTCAGTCCAGTTTTTCGGGATCCCAGCCTTGTTTTTGAACCTTTGAGTTTTGTTTGAGCCTACTTTTTAAGTACCTATTCTACAAGATAATTTTTTTGGCCTTCCATCAAATAGAGCCAACAAAATTCCCTTTTACGACTGGCACCAGAATAATTTTCAAGAGTCAGCAAACTTTCCATTTTTTACGGTAGATGAGCTTCCCCAAGATAACGCCTGGTCTGCATCTCGATCAAACGCGATTCAGTACGATCCTTTTCAGTCCCACCTAACGCATCTGCAAATAAAGACGTTAAAGCTACTTTCGAATCAAGCACCAAGTTTACTCGTCGATCGTAGAACTCATCTACGAGCCAAGTAAACCGTCTCCGCGCATTATCTTTATCTTTATCAAAATTAGGGACTTGACTAATAAAAACCGTGTGAAATTGTTTGGCTAACTCAATATAGTCGTCTTTCCCTCTTGGCCCGTCACAGATTGCATCAAAATCAAACCAAATCACCTCCTTTGAAATCCTCTTAGTGGCAACGGATCTATTTTGTAACTTGATAAACTCTGACTCTTTGTTTGCTTTGGAAAACGAAAGGAACAAATCCATCACTGCGGATTCAACCTCCTTTTGACTCCCAAGAAAATAGACCCCCGCCTTCTCAAGAAAAGCCAAGCGATAATCTTCACCAGCATCAAGATTAACAACGTGCATCTTTGCTTCAATCAAATCAATAGTGGGTAAAAACTGTACTCTCTGAAGCCCATGTTCATAGAGCCTATCAGGCTTCCAATTAGCGGTGGTAACGATCACGACTTCTTCATTAAAAAGTGACTCGAGTAAATTCCTCATGATCATCGCATCGCCAATATCTGAAATATGAAACTCATCAAGACATAACAATTTCGTTTTGGATGCAATATCTTTCCCGATAACTTGAAGAGGGTTCTGTCGACCTTGCAGATCTTTCAGGCTGTGATGTATCTCTTGCATGAATCGATGAAAGTGAATTCTCTTTTTTTTATTGACTTGGATGTTTTCATAAAAGAGGTCCATCAGGAAAGTTTTGCCACGACCAACCCCCCCCCATATATACATACCTTTTGGGAGACTCGATTTGTACAACAGTCGTGCTATAAAATTTTTCTTAACTGATAACTGCTCAAGATCCACGGCCAACTGCGCGAACTGATTTACTGTCTCAATCTGCGCCCTATCAAGCGCATACCCCAAGTCCTTTGCCTTCGATTCAATCAGCTGTCGCATAGCAACTCCTGATTGCGCGGTATAGGAATACTATTCATATAGAAAAAATCGTGCTGCACCGTCACAATTAGCGCTCAGTAGTTCCTGCTATTAGCTTTTAAAGACTCAAATATCGATTATCGATTCCCAGCGCTGCCTCATGCATCGCTTCGGATAACGACGGATGAGCATGGACAATACGCGCGATATCTTCTGCAGTCGCGCCAAACTCCATTGCGACAACAGCTTCAGAGATTAACTCTGAAGCATACGGACCAATGATGTGAACCCCAAGAATTCGATCAGTGGTCGCATGTGCAATCATCTTAACAAACCCAGCGCTATCCCCAATCGCTTGTGCCCGCCCACTCGCCACGAACGGAAACTTGCCAACTTTGTATGGCACACCATCTGCCTTTAGATCTTGCTCCGTTTGTCCTACCCAAGCGATCTCTGGACTTGTGTAAATCACCCACGGAATCGTTTCAAGATTTACATCACCATATTGGCCTGCGATTGTCTCAGCCACGGCAACACCTTCTTCAGAGGACTTGTGTGCCAGCATCGGTCCTCGCACAACGTCCCCGATAGCGTAGATATTTTTAACCGAACTTACATTATGATTATCGACGACAATAAACCCTCGTTCATCGACTTTAACCCCAACATTTTCCAGGCCAACGCCACTGGAATTAGGCACTCTACCAACCGCCACCACAATCCGATCACACTCTAAGGTTTTAAGGTTATCGTCCTCTTTGTAGGTGACTGTTATTTCTTTGCCTTTTCGGGTGACACTTTGGACAGCGCAGCCTAGTCGAATATCTAATCCTACATTCTTAGTAAATATTTTCTTTGCCTCTTTAGCCACCGCCTCATCCACTGCGGTTAAAAAGTGAGGTAGCGCTTCCAATATCGTTACCTGAGCGCCTAAACGGCGCCACACACTCCCCATCTCCAGGCCTATGACACCAGCGCCAATAACCAATAAATGTTTAGGCGTATTTGGTATCGACAAAGCGCCTTTATTGTCGCAGATATACTCGTTATCCACCGGCACAGATTTCATGTGTCTAGGTTGTGACCCCGTTGCAATAATCACGTTTTTAGCATTCACAATTACCTCAGAGGCACCACCCACCTTTATGCTAACCACATCGCCTTTAGATACAATTTGAGCTCGACCATGAATCTGTGTCACATTATTTTTCTTAAAAAGAAGATCGATACCATTTGTAAACTGTTTCACAATACCGTCTTTTCGAGCCAACATTTTCGACACATCAATACTTACGTTTGTTGCCGAAATCCCGTGCTCATGAAATTTGTGAATTGCTTTCTCATAGTTTTCTGAAGACTCGAGCAGCGCTTTAGATGGAATACAGCCAACATTGAGGCAAGTACCACCAAGGCTAGCTTTACCCGCGGCGTCTGTGAAATCATCAATACAGACTGTTTTAAGGCCTAGTTGTGCCGCTCGAATGGCAGCGATATACCCACCTGGTCCAGCACCAATTACAGCAACGTCGTATATAGTTTCCATAGCATCTGATTATTTAAATAATGGTTAAGAAATGAGCTGTGTAGCACTAGATCTCGAGCAACAAACGAGAAGGATCCTCAAGTGCCTCTTTGATTGCAACTAAAAATAAAACCGCCTCTCGGCCATCAATAATCCGATGATCGTAAGACAAAGCCAAATAATTCATAGGCCTCACAACAACTTGTCCATCCTCAACAACAGGGCGGTCTTTGGTTGCATGAATTCCTAAAATAGCTGATTGCGGTGGATTAATAATTGGCGTCGACAACATAGACCCGAAAATTCCACCGTTAGATATGGAGAAAGTTCCACCAGTTAATTCATCAATGGTCAACCTACCCTCTTGCGCCCGCTTCCCGTAACCACTAATAGATTTCTCAATCTCTGAGAATGCCATCGCATCCGCATTGCGAATGATTGGCACGACCAGACCTCTCGGGCTACCGACCGCCATACCAATATCAAAATATCCGTGATAAATGATATCGTCACCGTCCACTGAGGCGTTGACTATGGGGTATTTTTTAAGTGCCGCAATCACCGCCTTAACAAAGAAAGACATGAAACCCAACTTAACTCCGTGCTCCTTTTCAAACTGCACCTTGTATCGGTTTCGAATATCGATGACCGGCTGCATATTCACTTCATTAAACGTAGTCAAGATTGCTGCTGTCGCCTGTGACTGCAGTAACCGCTCTGCAACTCGTTGCCTGAGACGCGACATCGGCACACGTTGCTCAGATCTTCCTTTAGCATCCACGTTTTTCGTCTCTGCTTGAACAGCAGAAGACTGAGGCTTTTCTTTTTTAGCCGATGATGCGGCAATCACATCTTCTTTGGTGATTCGCCCACCTCGACCCGTTCCGGTAATCTTGTTCACTTCGATTCTTTTATCAGCAGCTAATTTCTTTGCTGCTGGCATGAGCACCAAAGACGCGTCAATCGGTGAAGCATCAGTCTCACCACCCTCCTTTTCCCCGACTGCTATTGTGTTGGCTTGATCCTGTCGCTCATCAACGGCACTCGTATCGATACGGGCAATAACCTCATTTGCTGCGACTAGCGCTCCTTCTACTTTAACAAGCTCGGTCAACACACCCGACTGCGGCGCAGGCAGCTCTAACACGACTTTATCTGTCTCTATGTCGATAAGATTCTCATCTCGTTTCACAAAGTCTCCTTGCTTTTTGTGCCAAGACAACAAAGTTGCCTCAGCTACAGATTCCGACAATGCAGGAACTCGAACTTCAATTAGCATGACCTCTCCCAATTATGGTTAGTCGCAAATACGTTAAATCGTTAATCATTTATTCCCAAAGCGGCATTTAATACCGCACCTTGACGCTTTGAATGCAGCGCCGAATACCCACCTGCTGGTGATGCTGAAGAGGCTCTCAAGGCATAACTGAGCTTTTGCCCTTTCAACAGGTGGCGTTCTATGTAGTGCTGAATCCTGTGCCAAGCACCTTGATTTCCTGGCTCTTCCTGGCACCAAACCATCTCCTTTGCACCTTTATAAAGAGCTATCTGAGCTTTAAATGAATCATGCGGGAACGGATAGATCTGCTCCAACCTAACAATCGCAACATGATCTAATTGACGTTCTTTACGCAGCGCAGCAAGTTCGAAATAAACTTTGCCACTACAAAATACAACTCGTTTAATCTTGGAGGGATTTGTACTCGCGTCATCTGGAATGATGTTTTGAAATTCCCCATCAACAAGGTCGTCTATAGAAGAGATAGATTCTTTATGGCGCAATAAACTCTTAGGGCTAATAACGATCAAGGGCTTTCGGTAGGGTCTGATCATTTGGCGTCTCAGCACATGAAACATTTGACTGGGAGTTGAAGGAATGCAAATTTGCATGTTGTAATCAGCACACAACTGCAAATAACGTTCGATTCTTGCCGAAGAATGCTCAGGGCCCTGCCCTTCATAACCATGAGGTAGCATCATCACGAGCCCACACATGCGCCCCCATTTAACTTCACCAGAAGCGATAAACTGATCAATCACGACCTGTGCCCCATTGGCAAAATCACCAAACTGAGCCTCCCAAATTACGAGGTCATTAGGCTCGGTTGCTGCATAACCATATTCGAAACCAAGCACAGCTTCTTCCGACAGCAGTGAATCGATCACTGAAAACTTAGGTTGTCCTTTATCGATATGCTCGAGCGGAATGTGAATCCCGCCAGTCGCACCCTGCCTTCTTTGATCATGTAAAACAGCATGCCTATGGAAAAAAGTTCCTCGACCACTATCCTGACCAGATAAACGAATGCCATAACCAGCTTTTAAGAGTGACGCATAAGCCAAATTTTCTGCCATACCCCAATCAATCGGAAGCTGACCCTGCGACATCAAACGACGATCACTAATCACTTTTTCTACGCGAGGCTGCATTACAAACCCCTCTGGCACAGCGGTTAATTTTGCAGACAAAGCTTTAATGGACCTTAGCGTTAAGCTCGTTTTCGCTACGTGAGTCCATGGAATGTTTTGGTAAGCCGACCAATCAATCATATAAGGAGGTTTAAAATTCGACAAGATGGTTTTATTTGTGTGATGCCCCCCGTCCAATGCATCTCTGAAATGACCAATCATTTCCTCAGGCTCTCCACCCTGAACACAACCTTCAGCTAACAAGCGATCTGCATACTTTTTTCGAGTACCTGGATGTTTTTTCACTAAACTATACATCCAAGGTTGCGTGACCATCGGCTCATCTTGTTCGTTATGCCCGAGCTTTCTAAAGCAAACAAGATCAATCACTACATCTTTTCCAAACTCCATTCGATAGTCCAGAGCAATTTCCGTCACAAAAGCTACTGCTTCTGGATCATCTCCATTCACATGAAAAACGGGTGCATCAATCATTTTTGCGATGTCACTACAATATAAAGTAGAGCGAACATCTCTTGGATCAGAGGTTGTAAACCCAATTTGATTATTAATGATGATATGTACCGATCCTCCTGTTCCATAACCACGTGTCTGAGAGAGATTCAAAGTCTCCATGACCACGCCTTGCCCTGCAAAAGCGGCGTCTCCATGGAGCAACACAGGTAAAACTTCTCGGCCTTCAGCATCGTTGCGGCGATGTTGTCGAGCACGCACTGACCCCTCAACAACTGGGTTAACAATTTCAAGATGTGATGGGTTAAATGCTAAAGAAACATGCATTGGCCCACCGGGAGTCATCAGATCAGAGGAAAATCCCTGATGATACTTAACGTCACCCGCGGGAAGCTGTTCTACCGACTTGCCTTCAAACGCCGAGAATAGATCCTTTGGCATCTTGCCCAAGGTATTCACAAGCACATTGAGACGACCCCGATGCGCCATACCAATGACGGACTCTTGAATACCTAATTGGCCAGCTCTTTGTAGCAGATGATCCAATGACACAATGACACTTTCCGCGCCCTCAAGGGAAAATCTTTTTTGCCCAACGTATTTAGTATGAAGATATTTTTCTAATGTCTCTGCTGCCGTTAACCGCTCAAGCAAGTGAAGCTTGAGGTCTGAAGAATATTTCGGATGCGCTCTTGGCCCCTCAAGTCGATTTTGAATCCATCGTTTTTGCTGTACATCGCTGATGTACATATACTCTGCGCCAACCGATCCACAGTAAGTATCTTGCAAAGCCTTCAAAAGTTCTGACAAAGGCATTTGCTCAGGCCCGACAAAAGACCCTGTATTGAATTTCTTTTCAAGGTCACTCTGGCCAAGGCCATAGTGTTCGAGAGTTAACTCAGGAACATCAGGTTTGTTGAATCGCTTTAGCGGATCTAGAGATGCACGCCTCACACCTAAAAATCGGTATGCATTGATGAGTTGAAGCACGGTAACTTGCTTACGCTCGTTACTGACATCTCCCACCAGTCCAGTAATCGAAGGAGTTGCAACTACCTTATCTTTATACCCAACAAATGACTTTACAATCTCATGATGCGAAACATCCGTACCCAGATTTTCGTTTTGTAGACCATCAAAATAAACTTTCCAATCCGTTGAAATTGAACTTGGATTCTCTAAATAAGAGTCATACAATTCTTCTACAAATGCAGCATTAGTGCCAAAAAGATAGGAGCTACCACCAAATTCGTTCATCATGAGTTATTACGTCAAAGGTCAGTTATCAGAAGTATATTGAAGAAATTATCGTTGTTGAATGGATTTCACATCCCGTAGGCCCTCACCGACATATAGCTGTCTTGGACGACCGATTTTTTGCTCAGAATCAGAGATCATTTCATTCCATTGAGCAATCCATCCCACGGTTCGCGCAAGAGCAAAAATACATGTAAACATGTTTGTTGGAATACCCATCGCCCGCTGAACAATACCCGAATAAAAATCAACATTTGGATACAATTTCTTCTCAACAAAATAGTCATCTTCTAATGCGATACGTTCTAGCTCCATTGCAAGTTTGAATAATCGGTCATTCTCCAAACCCAATTCACCCAGAACCTCGTGACACGTCTCCCGCATCAATTTAGCTCTGGGATCATAGTTTTTATATACGCGATGACCAAAACCCATCAACCTGAACCCTGAATTTTTATCCTTAGCCTTCTTAATATATTCGCCAACTCGGGACACATCTCCAATCTCTTCTAACATGTCCAAACATGCCTCGTTCGCCCCACCGTGAGCGGGCCCCCAAAGACAGGCAATTCCTGCTGCAATACATGCAAAAGGATTTGCACCAGAGGATCCAGCAAGACGTACAGTTGATGTCGAAGCATTTTGCTCATGATCAGCATGCAATATAAAAATACGATCTAGAGCACGCGCTAACGTGTCGTTAACTTTGTATTCTTCCGCAGGAACTGAGAAAAGCATTCGCATAAAATTAGCCGAGTAACTCAGTTCATTATCGGGATACACGAACGGTTGGCCAACTGAGTACTTATAGGCCATAGCTGCAAGTGTGGGGATTTTGGCAATGAGACGAAATTGTGAAATCTCTCGATGCGACGGGTTATCTAAATCTAATGAGTCGTGATAAAAAGCTGAAAGGGCGCCAACAGTACCAACCAATATGGCCATTGGATGAGCATCACGCCGGAAACCTCTAAAAAAATTATTAATCTGATCATGCACCATAGTGTGACGCATGACCTTTGAATCAAATCTCGTTTTTTCTTCGCTATTAGGTAACTCACCATTTAACAAAAGGTGGCAAACTTCAAGAAAATCACAATTCTTGGCGAGCTGCTCGATAGGGTATCCTCGATAAAGTAGTACACCCTCGTCCCCGTCAATATACGTAATTGCAGAACGGCAACTCGCAGTCGATAAAAATCCTGGGTCGTACGTAACTTTCCCTGTCTTGCCAAGCAGAGCTCGAATATCTACTGCATCCGGACCAATAGTCCCGCTGTGAATAGGAAAATCTATACTTGCTTCTCCGTTTGGAAGAATCAGATTTGCTTTTCTGTCAGACATGACAACCCCCTTTTTATTTTACTTTTAGTAAGACCGAGGCCTTTTATTTTTATATGTTGCGCAGTATTTTCAATTAAAATTTATTTACGCATTAAATTAACCAATTCCCCAAACTTTTCATCACTTGTGTCTGCACGACCCATAGCAAGGTCTAGTAACTCGTTATCTTGAAGCCCCAATAAACGCTTAAAAGTTTCTCGTTGCTCCGCCCCTAGCGATGAGTACTCTTCATTGAGAAACCTTTGCAAAACAAGATCAAGTTCTAGTAATCCCCTACGACAACTCCAACGTAATCTATCCATATCGCTCATAAAGTAACGCCCTAGACCATTCTCTTGACGAGCATATCTTTAATTTTCCCTATAGCCTTTGTTGGATTCAAACCTTTTGGACAAACATCTACGCAATTCATAATTGAGTGACATCGAAAGAGTCGGTAGGGATCCTCTAGATTATCTAGCCGTTGGCTAGAAGACTGATCTCTTGTGTCCGCAAGGAATCGATACGCCTGAAGCAAACCGGCCGGGCCTACAAACTTATCTGGATTCCACCAAAAAGAGGGACATGCTGTCGAACAACACGCACACAAAATGCACTCATATAGTCCATCTAATTGCGCCCGTTCTTTGGGTGATTGCAACCGCTCTGTGTCAGGAGCTGGCTGCTCATTGACCAAGTAAGGCGTAACAGAATGGTACTGCTTAAAAAACTGTGACATATCTACAATCAAATCACGAATAACAGGCATCCCGGGCAAGGGTCGCAATTCCACAGGCGACTTAAGAGTTGCCAAGCTAGTAACACAAGCGAGCCCGTTTTTACCGTTGATGTTCATCGCATCTGAACCACAGACACCCTCGCGACACGATCGACGAATACTTAAAGAATCATCCATCTCCTTAATACGAATCAGCGCATCAAGCAACATCCTATCGGACGAGCTAAGCTCAACGTCATACTCCTTCATGTAAGGCTTCGCATCTTTGTCAGGATCGTATCGATAAATTTTGAATAACATGATGTATACCTTTTTACTAAATAACTAGAATCGCTTAATAAGTACGGACCTTAGGTTCAATAGTCTCTGCGGTTAGCGGATTCATGTGAACAGGCTTATAATCCAATCGATTTCCCTCTTTAAACCAAAGAGTGTGCTTCAACCAATTCTCGTCATCTCTATCTGAAAAATCTGCCCGATCATGGGCCCCCCTACTTTCTTGACGCGCTTCAGCCGAAACAAGAGAGGCCATCGCGACCTCGATTAAATTATCTAACTCCAAGGCCTCAATGCGAGCAGTATTGAAAACCTTGCTCTTATCAGAAATTTGAGTCCTCATTACCCGCTGCTCGACCTCTTTAATTTCAGCAACGCCATTAGCTAGCAAATCAGGAAAACGGAAAACACCACAATTTCTCTGCATTGTTTGTCGGAGTGCTGCCCCAACCTCAGAAACAGATTCACCATTAGTTTGGTTATTCAATCGATCCAATCGCTCACGCGTTAAATCACCAGCATCACGAGGCAAATCTTTATGCTCGCGATTTTGTTTTAAGAATTCAACCGTAGAATTACCCGCAGATTTACCAAATACCAACAAGTCAGTGAGCGAGTTCGTTCCAAGTCGATTGGCACCATGGACCGATGCGCAAGCACACTCACCTGCCGCAAATAAACCAGGCACAATTGCCTCCTTATTCTCTCCGGACGGGGCAACCACCTCACCACGATAGTTTGTCGGGATGCCGCCCATCATGTAATGACAAGTTGGCACCACAGGAATTGGATCTTTAACTGGATCAACATTAGCAAATTTCTTAGAAATTTCCCTAATCCCTGGTAATTTACTCTCGATTAACTCTTCACCTAAATGATCCAGCTTAAGCATTACATGATCTGCATTATCGCCGCAGCCTCGGCCGTCCTTGATCTCGGTTGCCATCGCTCGGGCAACCACATCACGAGACGCTAAATCTTTCGCATTGGGCGCATAGCGCTCCATAAACCGTTCGCCATCCTTGTTGAGGAGATAGCCTCCTTCTCCACGGACACCTTCCGTGATTAAAACGCCCGCTCCAGCAACACCTGTAGGGTGGAATTGCCAAAACTCCATGTCTTCAAGGGGTATACCCGCACGAGAAACAATACCAAGACCATCACCAGTATTGATGAATGCATTCGTACTCGATGCGTACACTCGTCCCGCTCCGCCTGTGGCAAACAAAACCGCCTTCGAGTGAAAAATGGACACTTCGCCCGTTTCCATTTCCATAGCCGTAACGCCTACAGCTTGGCCAGATGAATCCCGTATTAAATCAAGCGCCATCCATTCAACGAAGAAATGGGTATTCGATCGCACGTTTCTCTGGTAAAGAGTGTGTAACATTGCATGACCTGTCCGATCAGCAGCACAACACGACCGCTGACTTGGTGGCCCCGCTCCAAAATTTTGCATATGACCGCCAAACGGGCGCTGATAAACCGATCCGTTTTCATTTCGATCGAAAGGCATCCCAAAATGCTCTAACTCAATCACACTCTTCGGTGCTTCACGACACATAAACTCAATTGCGTCCTGATCCCCGAGCCAATCTGACCCTTTTACAGTATCGTACATGTGCCAATGCCAGCTATCCTCGCCCATATTCGCTAACGCTGCACCTACGCCACCCTGCGCAGCCACTGTATGGGAGCGTGTAGGAAACACTTTGGATAGCACAGCAACCTTGCAACCCGCTTCTGACAACTGGAGTGCGGCTCTAAGGCCAGCACCACCAGCACCAACAATCACGGCATCAAATTTTCTTACTGGATAAGACATTTACACACTCCACAAAATTTGAATGGTCCATAAAGCATAAGCAATCAGAACCAGTATCGTTAGAACTTGAAGACCAAGACGCAACGCAGTGCACTTGATATAGTCCATAAAAATGTCTCTGACGCCAATCCATGCGTGCCAAAAAAGACTCAAGAAAAATAGTAGTGTGATGGTTCTCATCCACTGAGGTTGAAACATGTAGCTCCACTCAAAGTAATCTTTGGGGCAGCTAACGACATACACAATTCCAAAGACAATCGTATACACCGCCATGATGGCGGCCGTGACTCTTTGAACCAACCAATCCTTTAGCCCATAGTGCGCCCCGGTAACTATTCGATTTACCATATGGTGACTCCAAAAATAAGTGTTAGAGCTCCACTCAAGATCAACACTGCAGCACTTGATTTTCGCGCCGCCGAGAGATCTGAACCAATATGCAAATCAAGAAGCAAGAAGCGAATACCCGCTATGAAATGATGTGTGAAAGCCCATACAAGACCGATGACCAACGCTTTACCCAACCAACCAGATAGGTATTTTGCTACCTGCGCGTACCCCTGAGGAGACTCCAAACTTAACGATAAGACGCCTAAGAGGACGCCAATCATCAGAAACATGCCCAAACCGCTCACCCGATGAAGAATTGAGACAAATCCTGGAAGGGGTAACCTTATTTTGGTGAGGTCTAAATGTTTTGGCCTCGGTTTCATATTCATAGCAGTTAGTTCCTTATTTTTGAACCCGCAAACGCTCGTTAGACGATTTGATTCCTATAATGATGGTTGGATGTATTGCAATAACTTCGCCTTAGTTCAACGGGTTGATCTCCATATGTATAAGCAATGCGATCAACCCTCAGTATGGGCGACCCGTCTAATAGACCTAATCGGTCAACTATTTCACCTTCTCCTAAAACGGCTTTCACACGTTCCTCAACATTAAGAATTCTTAATCCAAATACGGCCTCATACATGCTGTAGAGCATGCAGTTATGCTCTAAAAGCATTTTTTCTTCGATCACCTCAAACGGCTGACCAGGAAGACGAATCTCCTCGTAAATCGTTTGAACTCCTTCTGGAGCTAAAATTCTGCGGATTAACCAACCGGTTGACCCAGCACCGACCGACAAGTTCGCGGCAGACACTGCATCAAGTTTGATTCTCCAGAAATCGATTAAATTTGCATTAACATCCGCAACTGGCCCAACATCTGGCACTAAACGAAGGAACGGAAATTTTGTTGGCTCTATTTGATGGGAGGCAACAAAAGTACCTTTTCCTTGATGCCTAACCACCAGTTTTTGGGTCGCGAGGTCAGAAATTGCTTTTCTCACGGTACCTTGGCTTACGTTGTAACGTTGTGCAAGCTCAAATTCACTCGGAATTGACTGCCCTGGCGCCCATTCACCTGATTTCAACGCGTCTGTAATCAGACGCTTAATCTGGCGATATAAAGGCACGTAGCCCGCTTTGGTTTCGCTTTGAAGCTCCATAATATGATTATTCTATTCCCAATTCGAAGATTTATCTACAACAATTGCATCTATTCTTATGTCTTATATAAGACCTATTGACTTGAGGTGGTCACGAAACGTACAATAGGTTCTTAAAATTTAGGCTTAAACAAAACTCAAAGGTTCAAAAACAAGGTCGGAATCCCGAAAAACTGGCCTGACCTTGAAATCATTGATGAGAGGTAAGCCACGGAAACCAAATAGCATTAAAATTTAGTTACACAATCTTTATAGGGATAAATACAGATGAAGAAGCCCATCAGAGTCGCCATTACAGGCGCTGCAGGTCAAATCGGCTATAGCCTATTGTTTAGAATTGCTTCAGGCGAAATGCTCGGGAAAGACCAACCGATAATTTTACAGTTGCTCGAGATAACGCCAGCACTCAATGCACTAAAAGGTGTCGTTATGGAGCTAGAGGATTGCGCATTCCCGCTCTTAGCCGGCGTTGTTCAATCTGACGACCCAATGGTCGCATTTAAAGATATCGACATTGCACTTTTGGTTGGGGCTCGACCGAGATCAAAAGGAATGGAAAGAAAAGATCTCTTGGAGGCGAATGGCGCAATATTCACCGGCCAGGGGCAAGCACTTAACGCAGTGGCGAATAAAGACGTCAGAGTGCTCGTCGTAGGAAACCCGGCGAATACCAACGCGTATATCGCAATGAAGAGCGCACCAGACCTTCCTAGCCGCAACTTCACAGCAATGCTGCGCCTCGATCATAATCGCGCGCTCTCCCAACTATCCACCAAGAGTGGTCAAAGCGTTGACTCAATCAAGCAGTTAATCGTCTGGGGCAATCATTCTCCAACGATGTACCCTGATTATCGGTTTGCGTCCATAAATGGTAGGCCCGCGCCAGAAGTCATTAATAATCAAGACTGGTATGAAAATACATTCATATCCACTGTAGGCAAACGAGGTGCGGCAATCATTGATGCTAGAGGCCTATCATCAGCCGCTTCAGCCGCATCTGCCGCCATTGATCATATGCGAGATTGGATCTTGGGCTCTGAAGGTGAATGGACGACAATGGGTGTTCCCTCTGACGGCTCTTACGGCATTCCAGAAGGGGTGATCTACGGGTTTCCAACTATTTGCGCAAATGGTGATTATCAGATCATCCCAGACCTACAAATTGATGACTTTAGTCGTTCAAAAATGAACAATACACTTCAGGAACTAGAGGAAGAACGTGGTGCGATAAGTCACTTACTCAGCCAAGACTAATATGACTCATCCTGACCATGTGTTATTCCAAACGGGAGCATCTTTACCCTTGATCCCTTCATGCGAGCACTTTGCTGGAAACGAGAAATTTATCCGCAAAGCAGTCATCTTGCAATCATCAACAGAGATAAAATTCGATGTGACTTGTGATTGCGAAGACGGAGCTCCCGCTGGAGAAGAGTATCGACACGCGATAATGGTTGGTAAGCTGATGGCTGAATTGGGTGGTCCCAACAATAGGTTAGGCGTTCGCATTCATGATCCAATGCATGAAGCCTGCAATCAAGACATTGATATTTTAATGGCTGAAGCCGCTCAAAATATCTCTTACCTTACCATTCCAAAACCTGTGAGCTATGACGAAGCAGCTCGCACCGTGAATTACATTCAAACAGCAGCCGAGTTGAATGGTGTCAGCGCGCCACCGATCCACATCCTCATTGAAACGCAAAGCGCGCTCAGCGAAGTCTTCAAAATCGCTAGCATTGACGGGCTTGAAGGGCTTATCTTCGGCTTGCTGGATTTTGTCAGCGATCATCAAGGGGCTATTCCTGCAACTGCGATGCGATCGCCTGGACAATTCACCCATCAGTTAATTTCTCGAGCTAAAACAGAAGTTGCTGCTGCAGCTTTGCGATATGGACTTGTTGCGACACATAATCCGTGCCTCGAAATTCAAGACAGATCGATTGCTTTTGATGATGCAAAAATCGCTAGAGATACTTACGGATTCATGCGCATGTACAGCATTCATCCGTCACAAATCGAATCAATCGTAAATGGGATGAAACCTGATGAAGACGAAATTGATCGGGCCACACAAATTCTATTAGCCGCTCAAAAAGCAGACTGGGGACCAATCTCCCACAATAACGAAATGCATGACCGCGCGAGTTATAGGTACTTTTGGAATTTACTTCAAAGAGCCTATCTCAATGGCCTATCCGTCAATGAAGAAGCAAAAAACTCATTTTTTCAATGAAATATAGTAAGGAAAAATCATGACCATCTCCTCCCAAGGAAAAAAATTTAGAGAAGCCATCGACGCTGAGCAACCTCTGCAGGTTATCGGCGCGATTAACGCCTACCACGCACGTCTTGCGGAGCAATCTGGATATAAAGCCATATACCTATCGGGCGGTGGGGTAGCCGCAGGTTCTCTAGGCATTCCTGATCTTGGCATTTCCTCTTTGGATGACGTCCTAACTGACGTGAGGCGAATTACAGATGTCTGCTCTCTTCCCCTACTCGTCGATGTAGATACCGGCTTTGGTGGCGCATTTAATATCGCGAGAACAGTAAAATCTTTAATAAAATTTGGTGCTGGTGCGATGCACATCGAGGATCAAGTCCAGAGCAAACGATGCGGGCATCGCCCTAACAAGGAAGTTGTTTCAAAGAGCGAATTCGTCGACCGAATTAAAGCAGCCTCGGACGCGCGAATAGATCCTGACTTCGTCATAATGGCACGAACGGACGCCCTCGCGGTTGAAGGATTAGATGCCGCTATTGACCGAGCTTGTGCGTGTGTTGAAGCTGGTGCAGACATGATATTTCCCGAAGCTATGACTGAGCTAAGTATGTACCAAAAATTTGCAGATGCAGTTAAGGTCCCTATTTTGGCAAACATCACTGAATTTGGACATACTCCTCTATTTACAGTTGAGGAATTGCGTTCCGTGAATGTGGGTCTTGTTCTTTATCCGCTATCCGCGTTTCGGGCGATGAATCAGGCTGCACTCAACGTCTACCAAACCGTGCGTAAAGAGGGGACACAAAAATCCGTTCTCGACACCATGCAAACACGAGATGAATTGTACGAGCATCTCGATTACCATAAATACGAAGCAAAATTAGATGATCTTTTTGTGAAAGGAAATAACCATGAGTGAAAAAATAGAACATAAACCAAAACCAAAAAAATCAGTTGCGTTATCAGGTGTCCCTGCAGGCAATACAGCGCTTTGTACCGTTGGAAGAACGGGCAACGACCTGCATTATCGCGGTTACGACATATTAGACTTTGCTCAAGATGCGGAATTTGAAGAAATTGCGTATCTATTGGTACATGAAAAACTTCCTACAGCTGCTGAGCTCAAAAACTATAAGTTAAAACTTAAAGCACTTCGTGGACTACCCACTAATGTTAAGGCAGTCTTAGAGTGGATACCTGCATCAGCGCATCCTATGGATGTGTTAAGAACGGGATGCTCCGCTCTTGGTACCGTTTTACCTGAAAAAGAAGATCACAACATCTCAGGCGCTAGAGACATCGCAGATCGGTTGATGGCCTCGTTTGGATCGATGTTATTGTATTGGTATCACTGGAGCCACAACGGTCGTCGCATTGAAACTGAAACCGATGACGATTCGATCGGTGGGCACTTCTTACACTTGCTGCATGGAAAAAAGCCGTCAGAATCATGGGTTAAAGCAATGCACACCTCTTTAATCTTATATGCGGAACACGAATTCAATGCCTCAACCTTCGCTGGACGTGTTATCGCTGGAACTTCCTCAGACATGTATTCATCAATCACCGGAGCAATTGGTGCGCTCCGGGGCCCAAAGCATGGTGGGGCAAACGAAGTAGCCTACGAAATTCAGCAGCGTTATCACACGCCTAAAGACGCTGAAACAGATATAAAGCAAAGAATTGCAAATAAAGAAATTGTCATTGGATTTGGACACCCGGTTTATACAATCAGTGATCCAAGAAACGAAGTCATTAAAAAAGTTTCACGCACACTATGTAAAGAAACCGGAAATACGAACCTCTTCGACATAGCGGCTCGGATCGAAACAGTTATGTGGGACGAGAAGAAAATGTTCCCAAATCTTGATTGGTTCTCTGCGGTAAGTTACAACCAAATGGGTATTCCAACATCCATGTTTACGCCCATCTTTGTGATGGCCCGAACCTCGGGATGGGCTGCCCACGTTATAGAACAAAGAATCGATGGGAAGATCATCCGCCCTAGCGCAAATTATACGGGCCAGGAGAACTTGAAGTGGGTCCCAATGGCAAAACGCAAATAATCAAAAGCCATATTCGATAACAAAAAACGTAGAACCTATTTGTTACGTACATTTATATACACATAATCTAAACAGGAACCTTTAATTCATGTCTGCACACATTTCAAATGTTCGCCCAAAACCCGACAAAGTCTTAGTCGATATCGCTAACTACGTTTCGAAAAAAGCCATCACCAGCAAACAAGCCTATGAAACCGCGCGATATTGTTTGATTGACACACTGGGCTGCGGGTTAGAAGCACTGGAGTACCCCGCGTGTAACAAACTGTTAGGACCTATCGTACCAGGAACAACCGTTCCTAACGGAGCAAAAGTCCCCGGCACTCAATTCCAACTCGACCCAGTTCAAGCTGCATTCAATATTGGCGCCATGATTCGTTGGCTAGACTTTAACGACACTTGGCTTGCCGCCGAGTGGGGTCACCCATCAGATAATTTAGGAGGTATCCTCGCCACAGCGGACTGGTTATCGAGAAACGCGATAGCAGCAGGCAAAAAACCGCTCAAGATGCAAGACGTTCTCACGGCAATGATTAAAGCACACGAAATTCAAGGTAGCTTAGCCATCGAGAATAGTTTCAACAAAGTAGGCCTAGATCACGTAGTGCTTGTTAAGGTCGCATCGACCGCTGTAGTCGCTAACATGTTGGGTCTGAATCAAGAAGAGATCATTAATGCCGTCTCGCTGGCTTGGGTGGATGGACAATCATTACGCACTTATCGCCACTCGCCAAACACAGGTTCTCGTAAGAGCTGGGCCGCTGGCGATGCCACTAGTCGGGCTGTGCGACTCGCGCTCATCGCTAAAACCGGTGAGATGGGATACCCGTCAGTACTTAGCGCAAAAACATGGGGCTTTTACGATGTCCTATTTGAAGGAAAAGAATTTAAGTTCCAACGCCCTTATGGCAGCTACGTTATGGAAAACGTTTTATTTAAGATATCTTTCCCTGCTGAGTTCCATTCACAAACTTCAGTTGAATGCGCAATGCAAATTCACGACCTCCTCAAGAAAAGCGGTCGAAGTGCAGATGATATTAAAAAAATAACCATTCGCACGCACGAAGCTTGCATCCGCATCATCGATAAAAAAGGTCCACTAAATAACCCTGCTGATCGAGATCACTGCATACAATATATGGTCGCTGTCCCAATACTCCATGGTCGATTAACAGCATCAGATTACGAGGACGACGTTGCTTCAGATCCCCGCATTGACAAACTACGAGACAAGATTGTTTGCATTGAGGACAAAAAATTCACCAAGGATTATCATGATCCAAAGAAACGCTCAATTGCTAACGCGCTTACAGTTGAATTTAAGGACGGAAAGAAACTAAAGGAAATTGTTTGCGAATACCCGATTGGTCACAAACTAAGACGGAAAGAAGGCATGCCCGTATTAGTGGAAAAATTCAAAACGAACTTAGCTAGAAAATTTCCCGTAAAACAACAAAAATTAATTCTTGATCTTTGCCTCAATAGTAAAAAACTAGCGGAGACACCGGTCCATGAATTTGTAGATATGTTCGTAATATAAATATGCACTTTAAACCAATTCGTCGGCTTCCAAAATGGTTTGCCGACGAGGTCATTATTGATATCTAGACTCTGGGGCTCGGAACACATGGCACACAACCTGTTTAATTCTCGAAAAGAATTCACGATTAAGAATGGAAAAAAAGGCACCTATTATTCGCTACCCGCATTGGAAAAAGCAGGGCTGGGAGACATTTCTAAGTTACCCGTATCGATAAGGATCGTACTTGAATCTGTTTTGAGAAACTGTGATGGTGAGAAAATAACGGAAAAACATATCAGCCAACTCGCCCAATGGAAACCAAAAGGTAAACGCACCCACGAGATTCCATTTGTCGTATCGAGAATTGTTCTGCAAGATTTTACAGGCGTCCCCCTACTTGCAGACTTGGCTGCTATGCGCCGTGTAGCTAAGTCACTAAAGAAAAATCCAAAGTCCATCGAGCCATTAGTGCCCGTAGATCTAGTAGTTGATCACTCCGTACAGGTTGATAACTACGGAAACAAATCCGCACTAGGAGCGAATATGAAGCTCGAGTTCGAACGTAACAGAGAGCGCTATCAATTCATGAAATGGGGCATGCAAGCGTTTGACACATTTAAAGTTGTGCCTCCAGGTATCGGCATTGTTCACCAAGTTAACCTTGAGTACCTCGCACCGGGTGTCCATAAGAAAAATAAGGTGTATTACCCAGACTCCCTAGTAGGAACAGACTCACACACCACAATGATTAATGGTATTGGTGTAGTGGGATGGGGCGTCGGAGGTATCGAAGCAGAAGCTGGCATGCTAGGCCAACCAGTATATTTCCTTACCCCAGACGTCGTTGGCGTTAACCTAAAAGGGAAGCTAAGGTTCGGTGTTACTGCAACAGACTTAGTCTTGACCATTACCGAGTTGCTCCGTGAAGCCAAAGTAGTCGGCAAGTTCGTCGAGTTTTTTGGTGACGGTGCTGCTTCTCTTCCAGTCACTGACCGAGCCACTATTGCCAATATGGCACCCGAGTACGGCGCAACAATGGGGTTCTTTCCAGTTGATAAGAAGACCGTGGAATTCTTACGCTACACCGGTCGCACAGAGGATGAAGTCACTGCATTCGAGAAGTACTATCGCGCTCAAAATATGTTTGGCATGCCAAAAAAAGGAGACATCAAATACAGCAATGTGATCGAGCTTGATTTATCACAAGTTGAACCGTCTTTGGCTGGGCCTAAACGTCCTCAAGATCGGATTCGATTAGGTGATGTATCTTCAAAGTTCAAACAATTATTCTCTGCACCCGTCTCTTCAGGAGGCTTCGATAAAAATAAAATTGAACTCGACAAAAGATATCGCACACAGAGTAATATCGATATCGGTTCTGGCGATATTTTAATTGCTGCAATCACATCCTGCACGAACACATCTAACCCAGGAGTCTTAGTTGCCGCCGGAATCCTTGCAAAAAATGCCGTAGAAAAAGGTCTAACCGTCAAAAAACATATCAAGACGTCTCTTGCCCCGGGATCAAGAGTTGTAACGGAGTATCTCACTAAAGCCGGTCTTCTTCCGTATCTCGAGAACCTTGGTTTTTACCTTGCCGGTTACGGATGCACAACATGTATTGGCAATGCTGGGCCTCTGGCTGAACCGATCGATAATGCAATTTTGAATGAAGATTTAGTTTGTTCAGCAGTCCTCTCAGGTAACCGAAACTTTGAAGCCAGAATTCACCCAAACATTCGTGCAAACTTTCTAGCAAGCCCGCCTCTTGTTGTTGCTTATGCAATTGCTGGGACTGTGAAAAAAGATTTAATGACAGAGCCTCTCGGTATCGGAAAAACCGGGAAGCCAGTCTACCTAGGGGATATCTGGCCAAGTCAGCGAGACATCACAAATGCACTGAAACACGCGACTGACGCAAAAACCTTTAAAAAACTCTACAAGGACCTGGCAAACGCCACTCCACTTTGGAAGAAAGTCCCAAGCGCGGATGGTGAAGTATATGACTGGCCCAAGTCAACCTACATTGCGGAGCCCCCATTCTTTGACCGCTTCGACATGAATCCTGTTGCCGTTTCGGACATCGTAGGCGCGCGAGCACTCGGGATATTCGGTGATTCGGTCACAACCGATCATATTTCACCAGCAGGCTCCATCAAGGAAAGCTCTCCCGCTGGTAAATATTTGCTACAAAATAACGTAGCAAAGGCGGATTTTAATAGCTATGGCGCACGCCGCGGCAATCATGAAGTGATGATGCGGGGCACATTCGCGAATGTGCGAATCAAAAATTTAATGCTACCGTTGAATACAGACGGTTCACGTATCGAAGGTGGCTATACCGTATTGCAACCTTCAGGAAAACAGATGGCCATCTATGATGCTGCCATGAGTTATCAAAATTCTGAAATTCCTACTGTTGTATTTGGTGGCGAAGAATACGGCACCGGATCATCACGAGATTGGGCTGCAAAGGGTACTCAGCTATTGGGTGTTCGAGCAGTTATTGCTAAGAGTTTTGAACGAATTCATCGATCTAACCTGGTTGGCATGGGTGTCCTTCCTCTTCAGTTTAAAGGGACTGATACTGTTGCGAAACTCAATATAACTGGTGAGGAAACCTTTGAGATACTCGGTATGGACAAACTAAAGCCTCAACAGGACATGATTTTAGTTATTACGGAAAAAAATGGTAAGACGAGGAAAATCACCTTACTTTCTAGGATCGACACACCGATTGAGGTGGATTACTTCAGACACGGTGGAATTCTTCCATACGTGTTAAGAGAATTACTCAACGCCGCTTAATGACAATATGACACGATTGGGGCTCAAATCACCGTCGTCTGGCACCAAAGAGTCGACGAAAACCACAATGCCGGAACCCATCGCCATGATTCGCGTGTCCAAGCTCATGTCAGAACGCGGCATGTGTTCGAGACGAGAGGCTGACGACTATATTGCCAAAGGCTGGGTTATGGTGAACGGCATTCGCGTTGAGGAACTTGGCACACGAGCAGCTCATAATGCGAAGATTACACTCACACAGAAGGGGTTGGGCGTTAGCAAAGTCACTATATTAATCAACAAACCCATTGGTTACGTCTCAAGTCAAGCCGAAGGGGAATATAAACCCGCCATTACATTAGTGAAACCTGACAACCAGTTTTCCGATGATAAATCAAAAAACACCTTTATCCGACAACATTTAAAGGGTCTTGCTCCGGCAGGTCGCCTTGATATTGACACAACAGGATTACTGATCCTGACACAAGACGGGCGAATTGCAAAAAAATTAATTGGTCAAGACTCTGAAATTGAAAAAGAGTATCTCGTCCGTGTCAGTGGAACCCTCACAGACAGTGGCATGGAATTACTTCATCATGGACTTGAGCTAGACGGAAAAGTATTGAAACCCGCTAAAGTTTCTTGGATTAATGACGATCAGCTTAGATTCGTCTTGCGTGAGGGGAAAAAACGACAAATTCGAAGAATGTGTGAATTTGTTGGACTACGAGTTACTGGCCTAAAACGAGTTCGCATAGGCCAAGTCACACTATCAAAGTTGCCAATAGGACAATGGCGTTACCTTGACGATAAAGAACTCTTTTGAGCCCCATGCGGGTTGTCTTCGACACAAACATATGGATTGACTGGTTTTATTTCGACGATATCAATATAAAACCATTAAAGGCTCTCAAAAAAAAACAACATATTGAGATAGTCATTGATGATCCATGCTTAGAAGAGGCCGTCGCAGTGCTCAGATACTCTCGATTCTTAGGACAAAATATTAAAGAATCAATTATTGAAAATGATATCAAAGCGTTGTGTACTTTTGTAGATACCCCAACTATCGAAAATCCACAATACTGGTGCAAAGATCCGGACGACATAAAGTTCCTGAATCTAGCTGGCCAACATTCAATTAAGTACCTGATTACCAAAGATCTGGACTTACTTAGAAAAAAAAACAGACGAGCACTTAGGAACCACAAAATAAGTTTTGCCACCGTAAATCCGAACTCGTTTGTAAAAAAACTTCTGGCAGCAGCCTAATCAAATAGGTGTGTATACTATTTTTAAAAAAAGTTTTATCAAAGACACTAAAACTCAATATACCTGATGACAATCAAAGCATTAACATTTGATACTGGAGGTACAATCCTGGACTGGCACACGGGATTCAAAGCAGCCTTCAAACGCGTTGGCGAAGCCCACGGTATAACACATGACTGGGGCTCGATAACAAACGAATATCGACGACGCACGCTGAATTTAATGCTGAATCACGGCGAACACGCTACCGCAACGAAAAATTTTGATGATGTTCACTTGGAAGCACTCAATGACTTAATTCACGAGCATCGCCTCACACAGTTTAGCGAAAATGATAAACGATCCATCGCCTGGGAGGCTCTGCATTCTCTTGAATGCTGGCCCGGGTTTCCTGCAGCTCTAACCGAATTTAAAAAACACTTCATCTGTGTATCATTTACACTACTTTCCTATCGGGCAATTATCGATACCGCTCGTAAAAATGGATTAACTTGGGATGCCGTAATTTCCTGCGAGGGAATAGGAAAATATAAGGTGCTTCCTGAGGTCTATTTAACTTGCGCAAAGTACCTGCAACTCAAACCTCAGGAGTGCTGCATGGTTGCATCTCACAACTTTGACTTAGATGCAGCGAAACAATGCGGCTTCAAAACAGCATTCATAAGAAGGCCTGACGAATGGGGACATGAAGATCCACCGCATAAAACACCCTCTACTCATCATGACTTTGTTGCTGATGATTTTCAGGGCCTGCTTAAAAAACTATAACTCTTTAACCCACGCTTAGATAAGAAAATTAAGTAGTAGAACCAAATATTTTTAAGTTCAAAATTTTTCTTATCAAGTACGGGTTCGAAACATCATGAAATATAACTAAGAAATCCTAAATCAGATTAATCCATAGTCTCTCATTGACCAATGATTATTTAGTGTACGTTACACTTAACCATTGCTTTCCCATTCAAAAATACGGTAACAGTGTCTCCTGCTTTGACCGGATAAAGCCCCAGGGACGTTCCCGCGAGAACCATATGTCCACTCTTGGCACTCAACGCATAAGATTTTAGATTTTTTTGCAACCAACCTAGAGAGCCATTTGGCGTATTATTAATGGGCCAAATTTCATTCGTACTGTACCTTTGCTCGTTAATCTGCAAAGTTATTTCAGACGCTTCGGTAACATTTTCGACTTCATTGGTCGGAACAACCACACCCGCGTTAATACAGTTATTTGCGATCAGCTCTGGCAAAGATTTCTTAAACCCTCTAAACACTAAATTATGTAGCTCAATAACTGGAAAAATACGGTCTATCTGTCCTCCGTCGAGGAGTGAAAATGCCATTTCCGCCTCAACTGCAAGATTCGCAAAAGATTCAGAATTCAGACCTTCACCATCACGGAATAGCTCACTTAAAAACAGCGTCCCACGAACTGGGCCTTCAATTCCGAACTGAGTTTTAATGTCACCCCCGATACACCCTATTTTATAGCCAGCAACGGTGTCCCCCTCTTCTTGCCTCAACTTAGCAACCGCATCCTGAAGCTTGTAAGCCGATTGAATATCCATTTCAAACTCAGGATCAGCAAAACAATTCCCAGGACGTCTATTCTTATAATCATGAAGCTGCTGACGAGCTAACAAATCGATATCATCGGGGAGCAATTTTCTCGTCAAAAAATTTTTCATAAAATTTAGTAACCTATCTGAATTGTTTGCTCATTCTAGCAATGAAGCCAGCGTTAAAAAATTTTGGTTTCTTATCAGCTTGAATTGTCGAGTTGAGCAAGAATCTCTCATGTATGAAACGCTGCAATGGAATCAATAGTCTCTCGTTCCGTTCTATAGGAATTTACTGGATGAGTCACATCAGCGAGGCCAAAACTTATTCCACACAGTAAATCACGTCCCTCCTCTATAGGAACGAATTGCCTGACAATATCTGGATAACTAGCTAATGCTGCTTGAGCGATAGTTGCCAAACCCATCTCTTGCGCAACAAGCATGAAAGAAGACAAATATAGCCCGCAATCAACCGCGCCATATGTGCCTAGTTCTTGAGGTGTGGAAATGAACGCCGCATGAGGTGCACCAAAAAATCTAAAATTTTCTAACAACTGATTTTGTGTTTTCTCAGCATTACCCCTCTCAATACCTACTGACTTATATAGCTGCAAGCCACAAACCTTGCGTCGCTCCTTATATTGGCCAATATATTTCTCGGGGAACTCAATGTCGGGCACAGGTGGTCGCCCTATCTTCGCAGCCTCAACTAAAGCATGACTAAGTTCTACGAGCAGTTCTCCAGAAACAATGTGTACTGACCAAGGTTGCGTATTACACCAAGAAGCAGTCCTCTGCGCGCTGATTAATAATTCATGCACCTTTTGGTCGGGGAGCTTATCTGGTGTAAATTTTCTGCAACTAAATCGTTCACTTAACGCTTTCACAACACTCATTTGTATACTCCAAATCAAAAACTCAATAATTTATTTCTTTACTAGTTTAGAGGCTTTTTTTTTGATCTTCGTTTTTTTTTCTATATGTTTCCAATTGTTTTGCTTAGCCTTTGATATAAAAATCTTATCTACTGGAACTTGATACCCTTCTGTAAGACGGTTTCCTGCATTTGCCAGTGAAACAATTGCGTTCAATTCTCCTAGAATTTCCTCATCTAAACCCTTCGTCCTTGCTCCTGCCGTATGACTATTAATACAATACTCGCAATTATTCGTGATGCTGACCGCAAGATAGATGAGCTCCTTTGTTAGAGGATCAAGCCTTGATGGCTTAATCATAGTTTCCTTCATTTGCCTCCAGAACTGTTTCAACAGAGGTGGATGAGAAGCTAGCACTCTCCATATATTATTAACGTAATTTGATTGTCTAGTCTCCATGATGTCATCAAAGATCTCTCGAACTTCTGGTGTTGCTTCGGAATAATTCACTAAATTAACTAAAGATTTTTTATCCATTTTGTCCCATTCTTTTTTTGCTAAACAAAAAATACTGCCTGCTGTGGAATAATACGTTAATCAACACATTGAATCAGCGGACTTAATGATTCAAACCGAATGTCCCGATTAGATTAAAATGCCATAGGATCAAGTACTCAACTCAATCGGAACGCACACGTGAAATTTTTCTTTGAAATATTCCCAATCATAATTTTCTTCGTTGTTTTCAAAAGCTACGGCATTATGGCCGCAACCGCTGCTGCGATCATAACGACCATTGCTCAAACGGCTTGGTCCTGGATCCGAAACAAAAAAATAGAGAAGATGATGTTGATTAACCTAGGAATAATCGTAATTCTTGGTGGTGCGACTTTATTGCTTAAAGACGAGACGTTTATCAAATGGAAACCAACCGCTCTTTATTGGGCTTTTGCGATCATACTTAGCCTTTCAAATCTAATTTTTAAGAAAAATTTAATCAAAGCTATGATGGGCTCAAAAATGCAAATGAGTGATACGCTATGGAGTAAATTAAATCTTAGTTGGGCAGGTTTTTTCTTATTCATGGGCTGCCTCAATCTTTATGTGGCCTTCAACTTCAGCACAGATATGTGGGTTAACTTTAAATTGTTTGGGGGCATGGGACTACTTTTAATATTTGCATTGGGACAAGCACTTATTTTAGCGAAACACATCACCCCAGAAGACGAGTAACTCTGACTGTGGGTGACAGGCCCTGGGTGTTAATGTCTAATTAAAAAATGTATAAAACATGAACACTATTGATCAAATCAAACAAAAACTAGCAATATTAGAACCGACTGCGATTGACATTTTTGATGACTCAGCTTCTCATGCTGGTCATGCAGGCGTTCAGGAAACTGGCGGCGGACATTATGAGTTGACTATCGTATCCTCCATGTTTTCCGGAAAATTAACATTACAAAGACATAGAATGATCTATGAATGTTTGTCAGACCTCATGCCTGGAGCTATTCACGCTTTATCAATACAGGCCTTCGCTCCAGAGGATTAAATTGACAAGCGGTTTTCAAAGATTGAAACAGCCAGGAGATACTATGAACGTTCTTCACCATGCATTAAAAACTCTAGCTTTTATCCTCGCCCTACATGTTTCTGCTGTTAATGCCGATCAAGACGTTATAGCTATTGTAAATGGCGTTGAAATATCAAAGTCAAAATATGAAATGTTGATAAATAGTCAAATTAATCAGGGACAAAAAGATACCCCCGAGTTTCGTCAAAGTGTACTTGATGTGATGATTACGCGCGAGATCGTAGCGCAAGAGGCACTACATAGAAAAATTAACGAAGATCCACTGTTCATGGAACAACTTGAGGCAACTAAAGAGCAGTTGCTCCTTAACCTTCTGTTTGAGCAAATCACAAAGGCCAGCGAACCAGATGAGGCAGTAAAATTCGCAGAGTACGTAAAAATCAAAAAAGCACGTCGTGAATCGAAGGAATATCTAGTGCGTCATATCCTCGTAGAGGACAAAGATTCGGCGGACAGCATTATTGCTCGAATCACCGCTGGTGAGGATTTTTCGACATTAGCTAAGGAATTATCAATTGATAGCAGCACAAAAGATATAGGCGGGAAACTCGATTGGGCCACCCCAGAACGTTTTGTCAAAGCCTTCTCCGAAGCGATGGTAAGGCTTACTAAAGAGGAAGTAACTAGTGAACCAATTCACTCGAATGTCGGTTATCACGTTATTGAAGTACTGGATATCAGGGACTCTTCTTTCCCTGAATATATTGAGTTAGCTGACCAAATTCGCAAAGACCTCATAACTCAAAGACGAGATACTCTGATATCAGATCTACGAGATGCAGCGACAATCCAGACATTCGATCAATAGCACTACCAAAGCCTGGGTCAATTAACCCAATATCGGGCATTACGGAACATAAACATCCAAGCTCCATCTTCGTCCCAATCCTCCGGATGCCAAGAATTTTGAGTCGTTCGAAATGCCCGTTCTGGGTGAGGCATCATAATAGTAAATCGTCCATCGCGAGACGTGAAGCCAGTCGCCCCATCCGCAGAGCCATTTGGATTAAATGGATACTGCTGTGACACATCTCCATAGTTGTCAACATACCGCAAAGTCATATTAGACATTGCTTGGACACTTTGCTTCTTGGATTCAAATTCGACCCGACCCTCTCCATGAGACGTAACAACAGGAATTCTTGAACCAACCATATCTCTGAACAAAATTGAAGGGCTTGGTGTGATTTCTGTCATCACAAAGCGAGCCTCAAATTGCTCAGAACTATTCTTAATGAAGCGTGGCCAGTACTCAGCACCAGGGATGATTTCACTTAGATTAGACATCATTTGACATCCATTACACACCCCCAGGGCAAAACTATCTTCTCGATGAAAAAATTCTGAGAATTCATTTAATGCTTTCGCATTAAATAAAATCGATTTCGCCCAACCCTCTCCTGCTCCCAGAACGTCTCCATAAGAAAAACCGCCACAGGCTGCTAAACCCTTAAATTCAGCCAAGGAAGTACGACCGGATATGATGTCACTCATGTGAACATCGATCGCAGAAAACCCCGCTCGATCAAACGCAGCAGCCATTTCAATGTGTCCATTTACTCCTTGCTCCCGCAATATGGCTATTTTTGGCTTAACTCCCGTATTAATAGCTGCGGATCGAGACGAATCATTGATGTCAAATGTTAAGTGCGCGTGCAAACCTGGATCAGCTGTGTCCAAGATTCGATCATATTCTTGTTTGGCACATTGCGGATTATCTCGCAGAGATTGCATATGAAAGGTAGTTTTAGACCATGTACGTTGAAGCTGTCTCTTATACACATCTGACGCTGCCGACGATATGCAGTG
>OJFL01000155.1_pt1 | contig 37001 bp, 38 predicted proteins | sample 1594131 | NCBI WGS metagenome assembly OJFL01 (sample SAMN05416782, study PRJEB24817) | seawater metagenome | isolation source: Sea water | place: Canada:Atlantic | collected 2013-07 | reverse complement strand
AAAATATTTATTCAATATTACAAATATCTTTTGAGTTGTAAAATTGTATTTTTGTGATATGACCAATGCTTTACTTAACACCATAAAATTTCCATCAGATCTTAGAAAACTAACTAAAGATCAGTTGCCAAAATTGGCAGAAGAATTACGTGCGTTTATCATTGACATTGTTGCTACAAAACAGGGACATTTAGGAGCTAGTTTGGGAGTAGTAGAACTTACTATTGCTTTACATTACTTATTTGATACCCCTAAAGATCTTTTGGTCTGGGATGTAGGTCACCAAGCATACGGGCATAAAATTTTAACCGGAAGAAAAGATGTTTTTCATACCAACAGACAATTGGATGGAATTTCTGGATTTCCAAAAAGAGATGAAAGCGAATACGATACGTTTGGAGTAGGGCATTCTTCTACTTCTATTTCGGCTGCACTAGGAATGGCAATTGCTTCTTCCTTAAAAGGTGAAACTGAAAAACAACATATTGCTGTAATTGGCGATGCTTCTATTGCTAGCGGAATGGCTTTTGAAGCCTTAAACCATGCAGGAGTTAGTGATGCTAATTTATTAATTATTCTAAATGATAACGCCATTGGTATAGACCCATCTGTGGGTGCTTTGAAAGAATATTTAACCAAAGTGAAGGCAGACCGATCTTTGGCTCAGAATAACATTATTAAGGCCTTAAATTTCGATTATTCAGGTCCAATTGATGGTCATAATTTTAAAAGTTTATTACGGGAACTCAAGCGACTTAAAAACAAAAAAGGTCCTAAATTTTTGCATGTTATTACAACAAAAGGCAAAGGGTTGAGTCAGGCAGAAAAAGATCAGGTAACTTATCATTCTCCTGGTCAGTTTGATGCAAAAACTGGAGAAATCATCCCAAAAAACAACGAAGGATTACCTCCTAAATATCAAGATGTTTTTGGAGAGACTATTGTTGAGCTGGCTAGAAGGAACAAAAAAATTATTGGAATTACACCCGCAATGCTTTCTGGAAGTTCCTTAAAAATGATGCTTGAAGAATTTCCTAAAAGAACGTTTGACGTTGGTATAGCAGAACAGCATGCCGTAACCTTAGCTGCTGGTATGGCAACTCAAGGAATGATCCCTTTTTGTAATATCTATTCTACTTTTATTCAACGAGCCTATGATCAAATAATACATGATGTAGCGCTACAAAATTTACCCGTTATTTTTTGTATAGATAGAGCTGGATTAGTGGGTGAAGATGGCGCAACTCACCATGGTGTTTTTGATCTAGCTTACATGAGAGCCATTCCAAATATGATTGTTTTTGCACCAAGAAATGAAGTGGAATTACGAAATATTTTATATACTTCTCAGATGGGTTTAAATCAACCCATAGCCATTCGTTATCCCAGAGGAAGAGGTATCTTGATTGATTGGAAAAAGCCCTTTGAAATCATTGAAATTGGAACTGGAGTTTGTTTGCAGGAGGGTAAAGATATTGCTATACTCTCTATGGGAACTATAGAAAATAATATTACAAAAGCACTGGAAGAGTTTCCTAATATTGCTCATTATGATATGCGATTTTCAAAGCCTTTAGATGAAAAATTATTACATACCGTCTGTACTAAATTTAAACAAATTGTTACCCTTGAAGAGGGGGTAAAAAAAGGCGGTTTTGGCTCAGGAATTTTGGAATTTATCGGAGAACACGATTACAAAAATAAGGTTACAGTTTTAGGAATACAAGACCATTTTGTGGAGCACGGAACGATCGATGAACTTCAAAAAATGAATGGTATTGATGTAAACTCAATCAAAAAGAAGCTAAGAAGTCTAGCTTAAAAACATCTTTTTTTATTACATAATACTTCCTTGAATTTTTTTATGAATTCTAATGGCGTATCCGTCTGACATTCTTGAAACATAGGTGCAAATAGACATAATTCTTTCATAAGTAGACGCAGAAGTAATCCTAAATTCTTTAGGAAGCAAATTAAGTAATAAACTATCGTAATTAGTTGGACTTCCTAATTGGTGATTGTTTAAGGCAGTTACAAAAATATCTAATAAATCGGCTATTATTTTATACCCTGCTACTTCTTTTTCTACCACTTCTTGACTCTTATATATTTTTGAAATACTAATTTTCAAAATATCATTAATCTGTGCCTCATAGGCACATTTATCTAATAAAGAAGTAGAGAATGTTCCTTTTAAAATGGCTGTTTCATTTGCTAAAAAAATATCAACGGCCTCATTAATTAAGGTATTAATAGCCAGTGCTCTTAGATAACTAACTCTATCTTTTTTGAATTTTAATGAACGATATTTTTTTGTATCAATCGTATTTTTTACAAGTTTGATTAAATATTCTAGGGCAAATTCTTCCTCTATTAATCCTAAATTAATTCCATCTTCAAAATCTATAATCGTATAGCAAATATCGTCTGCTGCTTCTACTAAAAAAGTTAATGGATGTCTATGGTAACTAATTGCAGCTGTCTTAGACTTATTAAGTAAGCCTAAATCTTCAACAATGTCTATGAAAGCCTCTTTTTCTGATTGAAAACATCCATATTTTTTATCTGTTATGTGTGTTGTAGGTTTTTTTGGTAAAGACTCTTTAGGGTATTTTATAAAAGCCCCTAAAGTGGCATAGGATAAGCGTAATCCTCCATACACTCCTTCTCTATTTTCAGTCAAAATTTTAAGTCCATTAGCATTCCCCTCAAAGTCTATGAGGTCTTGATATTCTTCTGCTGATAACGCTGTTTTGTACTGTAAGCCTTTGCCTGTTTTAAAATATTCTCCAATAGCTTTTTCTCCCGAATGCCCAAACGGTGGATTTCCGATATCGTGCATTACAGAGGCTGCTGCTACAATAGCTCCAAAATCATTAAAAGAATAGCCTAATTGTTTTAGGTTGGGATGTCTTTCTAGTAAAACTTTACCTACTCTTCTCCCCAGAGTTCTTCCTACTACAGATACCTCTAAACTGTGGGTAAGTCGCGTATGAACAAAATCTGTTTCAGACAGAGGAATAACCTGTGTTTTATCTTGTAAGCTTCTAAAAGCTTCTGAAAATATAATTCTATCAAAATCTACTTCGAAACCCAATCGTGTTTCATCTTGCTTTGCTCTTGGCCGCTTTTGAATATCACCAAAGCGTTTTAAAGAAAGTAATTGTTCCCAGTTCATCATATTATTATGATTTTGATTTTAAATAAAAAAGAATCTCAAATATATTGAGATTCTTTTTTAAAAGTATATTAATTAACTAATTTCTAAGATCCACACATTAAGCAATCATCATCTGGTCCTCCATTTTTTGAAGATTCTACCATGGCTTTGAATTCTTCAGGTGACATTGGTTCATCTTGCTCTTGAGTTGTTTTTTTCTTTTCTTTTGAAAGCGTAAACTGAATCGCATTTACAGCAGATTTGGTTCTTAGATAATACATTCCAGTTTTTAATCCAGACTTCCATCCATAAAAATGCATTGACGTTAGCTTAGCATAATCTGCATCTTGCATAAATAAGTTTAAAGATTGAGATTGATCGATAAAATATCCTCTATGACGAGCCATATCAATGATATCTTTCATACTCATTTCCCATACAGTCTTATAAAGTTCTTTTATGTCTTCTGGAATCTTGTCGATATGTTGAATAGAACCATTTGCACGCATGATCTCTTCCTTCATATTATTGTCCCAAAGCTCCATCTCTACTAAATCTTCCAATAGGTGTTTGTTTACTACAATAAATTCTCCAGACAATACACGTCTTGTATAAATGTTAGAGGTATACGGCTCAAATGCTTCATTGTTCCCTAAAATCTGAGAAGTTGAAGCTGTTGGCATTGGAGCCACTAGCAACGAATTTCTAACACCGTGTTTGATTACGTTTTTACGCAACTTTTTCCAATCCCAATTTCCACTTAAATCTTCATCATTGATCCCCCACATATTATATTGAAATTCTCCTTCGGACATTGGTGATCCTTTAAATGTAGAATACGGTTCTTTTGCTTTCGCAATTTCCATAGAGGACTGAACTGATGCAAAATATAAGGTCTCAAAAATATCTTTATTTAGTTTTTTAGCCGTCTCAGAAGTAAATGGTAAACGCAACATAATGAAAGCATCTGCCAAACCTTGAACTCCTAATCCTACAGGTCTGTGTCTAAAGTTAGAGTTTTCAGCTTCCTGAACTGGATAATAATTTCGATCTATAACCGTGTCTAAGTTTCTAATCACTTTTTTAGTTACATCATATAACTTTTTATGATTAAAATACTTTTCTCCAGCCTCGTTCTCACTAATAAACATTGGCAATGCAATAGATGCTAAATTACATACAGCAACCTCATCGTTGGCTGTATATTCCATAATTTCTGTACACAAGTTTGAAGAACGAATAGTTCCTAAGTTTTTGTGATTTGTTTTACGGTTTACAGCGTCTTTATAGAGCATGTATGGAGTACCTGTCTCTATTTGAGATTCTAATATTTTTTCCCAAAGCTCTCTTGCCTTGATTGTTTTTCTTCCTTTTCCTACTTTTTCGTAACCTTCATATAATTTTTCAAATTCATCACCATAGGTATCAAATAAATGTGGGCATTCATTTGGACACATCAAAGTCCATTGACCATCTTCTTGCACTCTTTTCATAAATAAATCTGGCATCCACATCGCATAGAATAAATCTCGAGCTCGCATTTCTTCTTTCCCATGGTTCTTTTTTAAATCCAGAAAATCAAAAATATCTGCATGCCAAGGTTCTATATACATCGCAAAAGATCCTTTACGTTTTCCTCCTCCTTGATCTACGTAACGTGCTGTATCATTAAACACCTTTAGCATAGGCACAATTCCATTAGAAGTTCCGTTAGTTCCTCTAATATAAGATCCTGTAGCACGCACATTATGAATAGACAAACCAATACCTCCTGCTGATTGTGAAATTTTAGCAGTTTGCTTTAATGTATCGTAGATTCCATCAATACTATCATCTTGCATTTGTAGTAAGAAACATGAAGACATTTGTGGTTTTGGAGTACCTGCATTGAACAAAGTTGGTGTCGCGTGTGTAAAAAACTTCTTGCTCATTAATTCATATGTAGCGATTGCTTCGTCAATATCATTTAAATGAATACCGATAGAAACACGCATTAACATATGCTGAGGTCTTTCTACAATGATTCCGTTTAATTTTAATAAATAAGAACGTTCTAAGGTTTTAAAACCAAAGAAATCATAATTAAAATCTCTGCTGTAGATAATGGTAGAATCTAATTTTTCTGCATTATCTGTGATAATTTTATATACTTCATCTGAGAGTAAAGGTGCTTTTTTACCTGTTCTTGGATTTACATATTCATATAAATCTAACATCGTTTCTGAAAACGATTTTTTTGTATTTTTATGTAAGTTAGATACAGCAATTCTTGCAGCTAGTTTTGCGTAATCTGGGTGAGCGGTTGTCATTGTAGCTGCAATTTCTGCTGCTAAACTATCTAGTTCTGGTGTGGTAACTCCGTCATATAATCCTTCAATTACACGCATGGCTACTTTTACAGGGTCTACAATCTTGTTAAGCCCATAACACATTTTCTTTACTCTCGCCGTGATTTTGTCGAACATCACTGGCTCTTTTTTGCCGTCTCTTTTTACTACATACATGCTGCTATTGTTTTTTAATTAGTTGTCAATCGCAAAAGCGATTATAATATTTTGATTTGGTTTTGTACCAGAAAACATTTTGGTACTATTTTTTCTAAAGCAGATCTTTAGAAGTCAGCATCAAAACTGATGCTTCCTGTTCCACCAGATTTAACTCCGGCTTTTTGATATTCAGAAACTCTTTTTTCGAAGAAATTCGTTTTTCCTTCTAAAGAAATCATTTCCATAAAATCAAACGGATTAGAAGCGTTGTATTCATTTTCACAATTAAACTCTCCAAGTAATCTGTCGGTTACAAATTCTAGGTATTGTGTCATTAACTTAGCGTTCATACCAATTAAACTTACTGGTAATGACTCTGTAACAAATTCTCTTTCTATGTTTAAAGCGTCTACAATAATTTCTCTAATACGCTCTTTAGGAACTTTATTAACAATATGATTGTTGTGAAGATGCACTGCATAATCACAATGCATTCCCTCGTCTCTAGAAATTAACTCGTTAGAAAAAGTAAGCCCTGGTAACAACCCTCTTTTCTTTAACCAAAAAATTGAACAAAATGCTCCTGAGAAGAAAATTCCTTCTACAGCCGCAAAAGCAATTAATCTTTCTGCAAAAGAATCTGACTCTATCCATTTTAAAGCCCATTCAGCTTTCTTTTTTATTGCTGGAAAAGTTTCTATTGCATTAAATAATTTATCTTTCTCTTCTTCATTTTTAACGTACGTATCAATTAAAAGGGAGTATGTTTCTGAGTGTACGTTCTCCATCATAATTTGAAAGCCGTAAAAGAATTTAGCCTCTGAATATTGCACTTCATTAACAAAGTTTTCTGCTAAATTTTCATTTACAATTCCATCAGAAGCAGCAAAGAATGCTAAAATATGTTTGATGAAATAACGCTCATCTTCTGAAAGTTTATTTTTCCAATCTATAACGTCTTCTGATAAGTCAATTTCTTCAGCTGTCCAAATACATGCTTGTTGTTTTTTATACCAATCCCATAAATCATCATGTTCAATTGGAAAAATTACGAATCGGTTATCGTTTGGCTGTAAAATTGGTTCTTGTAAAGACATTATTTGTTAAGGTTTTCTTAATTGTTGTAAAATAGTATTCCTATCGAGGTTAACAAAGATTGAAAAAAAAGGGATGAATACAAAGCTCTACTTATTCACAAAACACGCTAAGTTTTTAACAAAACAGAAAAAACAGAAAAAAAAATGAATTCTTTATTTATTTTTAAAATACTGATAATCATTGACTTGCAACGATATTTTTTTACAAAGCCTTATTCTCATTGACATTCCTAAAATGAAAAGATTTATTTTTTTATTTATTTATTTGGAGGTATAAAATATTTTACAGAATGATTTTTAATATTAAATTTTTAATCCCATGTTAAAACTTCATTTTACCAAAAAAATTTTAAAAAAAATCATATTTTTTGACATTGTTAGCCTCTAAAATGACACTGTTTTTAAAAAAATAACATGTAAATGATTAAAAAGAAGCCGTTAATTGCATCGAGACCCCTATTTCAAAAGAAACATCACCCTCTTCTGAAATAGCCATTCCTGAAAGATTTAAAGCTATAGAACTGTTATTTAAAAACGAGGTTTCTAACTGGTCTAAGACATTTAAATCTGTGATTTGAAATACAGATTCGTTATCAATTTCTTGCGCAATATTTAGGTCTGAAACAACAGCTACCGTTATTCCATTTATTTCTATGGAGGCAGAAACTATAGAGGCGTTTTCATTGCCGATTAGATTTGAAAACGAATAAGTCAAACTATCTATGGTAATATCAGTAATGCTATTAAAATTAGAGACTACTTGATTTAAATCCCCTTCGATTACATCGTTAAAATTCACAGAAGTTCCGTTTGTTTGATTAATTGTAACTATTGCTGATTGGTTAACAACCATTGTTTCTGTAATTTCAACAGGCTCTTCACAAGATTGAACTACAAATAAGACTAGCAAAAAGGGAAATAATTTTTTCATAGATGGTATGCTTTTATAAAATTTAAATGTACTTGTTTTTTTTAATATAATTTTGAGCTACTTTTTCTAACTCTAAATACCAATTAACACCAAATTTTCTAATTAGTGCATCTTTTACAAACTTATAAACTGGTACCTTTAACTCGCTTCCTAAAGAGCATGCATCATCACATATATCCCATTTATGATAATTTACTGCGGCAAACTCACTGTATTCTTTTACTCTAACTGGATATAAATGGCATGAGATTGGTTTTTTCCAATTTACAACCCCCTTGTTATAAGCTTCTTCAATACCACAAGATGCAATGTTATTTTCATTAAAAATAAGATACGCACATTCAGAATTGTTAACCAATGGTGTTTCTAATTCTCCTAAATTACTTTTTACAGAGGTTCCTTGTTGCTCTATAGCTTCTATCCCTTCTGATCTTAAAAAAGGTTTTAACTTTGGATATATCTGCTCTAAAACAACTACTTCATCTTTCTCTAAAGGGGCTCCAGCAACACCTGAAACACAGCATTCTCCTTTACACTTAGATAAATTACACACAAAATCTTTCTCAATAAGATCTTCGGATACGATGGTTTTTCCTAATTGAAACATTTGGCAAAAATAAGATAAAATATTTTCTGTTTTTGATATTTTGATTGGGTTAGTTTTCTACTTTTGCAACTCTAAATAAACTTATTATGAATTTTAATATTAAGGAAATATTTACAGCGTTTATGGTCTTATTTGCGGTCATAGATATTGTTGGAAACATTCCAATTATCATAGATTTAAGAAAAAAAGTTGGCCATATTCAGTCCGAAAAAGCGTCATTAATTGCGGGAGTTATTATGATTGTATTTCTTTTCTTAGGACAAAGTTTACTTCAATTGATTGGAATTGATGTGTATTCATTTGCCGTAGCAGGATCTTTCATTCTTTTTTTTATTGCTTTAGAGATGATTCTAGGGATTACACTATACAAAGACGATGATGACTCGGAGAGCATAACCGCTACCGTATTTCCCCTTGCATTCCCTTTAATTGCTGGGCCCGGAAGCCTAACAACACTTCTTTCTTTACGAGCAGAATTCTTCATTGAAAATATTATTATTGCTGTTCTATGTAACGTTGTGGTGATTTATGTTGTTCTAAAAACCTCTCCAAAAATTGAACGTATTATTGGTGCTAACGGGATTAAAATTATTCGAAAAATATTTGGAGTTATTTTATTAGCCATTGCTGTAAAATTATTCACTGCTAACATTCAAGCACTATTTTAATGATTTTTGATGCTTTAATTCTTGGAGGTGGTGTTGCGGGTATGCAATGTGCTTTAGTTCTTGGATCAGGTCTTAAAAAACCCTATGCTATCAATAAACAGGTGGGAGTAATTATGCATCAAAGAAGTTCTCATCTACAGAATGCTCTTTTTAACAATGTGCTTGGCTTACCCTCTGGAACTCTTGGGTCTGATGTATTAACAACAGGGAAAAAACAATTGAGTAAAAACTACCCAAATATTACTCAAATTGAGGGTGAAAAAGTAATTTCTATTGCTATTCAAGACGATTTTCACATCGTAAAAACCAATAAAAAAGAGTACAAGACTCTAGTCATAGTTTTAGCTTTAAATTATGCAAAACCATTTCTTATTAAAGGTCTAGAGACGTATTTAGAAGCTCATCAAAGCGCAAAAGTATCAAAAGATAGAATTCAGTTAAGAAATGAAAAGTATTTAGTTACTGAGGGCGTCTATGTTTGCGGAACCTTATCGGGATGCAGAAGCCAATTTGCCATTGCAGCAGGAAGTGGCGCTAGTGTGGCCACTGATATCTTAACCCTATGGAATAACGGAGAACATAGCCAGGTTCATGATAAGGTTTAGCTGGTTTTTTGTTGCATCTTTCCTGTGAAATTTAAAATAACGAATGCCAAGCCACACAAAGACTGTATTAAAAAAACAATACGAATCTCATCTTTCTCTATACACTGTAAAATTCCACTAAGTATTAAAAAAATACCATAGATATAAAAAAATACTTTTCGAAATGATGATTTTTTGGCCTCAGAAATCTTGATCATTTTCATAGACACAACGGTAACACTTTAATTTATGGAGGGTGGAGAAACAAAAAAATAAGTATCTTAAAATGTAAAATATATTTGTCATTATGTAAAAAATAATTTACATTTGTAAAAAATATTTGACAAAATGAATTACTTATTTGATAACAAATACAAAAAAATCAGTGGTTTAGTTTTTTACTTAACTTCAATTATTGGTTTTTATCTCTTAATTACGGATATAATTTTTGACCTTTTTACCTTAAATGTATATTCATTGTTTTCTGAGTCATTTTCTGATTTGACTTATGGTGGTGGTTGGATAGAAAATGGTTTGGGTGATGAAATATTTACCACAATCATCATTATTTCAGGTTTAATAAACTCCTTTTGTAAAGAAAAAATTGAAGATGAGTTAATCTCTAAAATAAGATTAGAAAGTTTAACAATGTCTTTATTTATCAGTTATGGATTGGTCATAATATCAACATTTTTAATTTATAATCTTTCTTATATGTATGTTTTGGTTTTTAATTTATTTATCATACTAATTCTATTTAATCTGATTTTCAGTTACAGACTCTACAAACATTACAAGTCATAATTATGAAAAATAATATTCGAATGTATAGAGGAAAATATAAAATGACACAAGAAGACCTATCAATTAAGCTGGGAGTTTCAAGACAAACCATTAACTCAATTGAAAACAATAAATACTTCCCTTCTTTAGAGTTGGGGTTGAAACTCTCAAAAATATTTGAGTGTAAAGTAGATGACTTGTTTAGTTTAGATTAACTCTATATCAAAAAAACAATGGGTTTTGAAAATACCTCTCTCACCTTCCACAAATTACTCCACAGTAACCGATTTCGCTAAATTTCTAGGTTGATCTACATTCCTATCTAACATCACTGCTATATGGTAGGATAGTAACTGGAAAGGAATCGTCGTTAATAGCGGTGAAAGGGCTTCTTCTGTTTCCGGTATTTCAATCACGTGATCTGCAATTTCTTTTACCGTAACATCTCCTTCAGTAACAATGGCAATAATTTTACCACTTCTAGATTTTATTTCTTGAATATTACTCACTACTTTTTCATAGTGTCCCTTTTTTGTAGCAATTACAAATAGAGGCATGTCTTCATCTATTAAAGCAATAGGGCCATGTTTCATTTCGGCAGCAGGATAACCCTCTGCATGGATATATGAAATCTCTTTTAATTTTAAGGCACCTTCCAAAGCTACAGGAAAGTTAAACCCTCTTCCAAGGTATAAACAGTTTTTAGCATCTTTATAAATACTAGCAATCTCTTTTACCCTATCATCTATTTCTAGTAATTTTTGAACCTTAGCAGGTATCAATTGCATTTTCTGCAAATAACTATGAAACTGAGAGTTTGACAATGTTCCTTTTTCCTTTGCAAGTTTTAAAGCAATTAAAGATAGTACTGTTATTTGTGTTGTAAATGCTTTTGTAGAAGCAACTCCAATTTCAGGGCCTGCGTGAGTATAAGCTCCTGCATTTGTTTCTCTAGCAATTGATGACCCTACGACATTACAGATGCCAAAAACAAATGCACCTTTAGATTTTGCTAATTTTATAGCAGCCAAGGTATCGGCGGTTTCACCAGACTGTGATATAGCAATGACGATGTCTTTAGGAGTTATAATTGGGTTTCTATATCTAAACTCAGAGGCATATTCTACCTCTACAGGTATTCTAGCTAAATCTTCAATAAGATATTCTCCCACTAGTCCTGCATGCCAAGAGGTCCCACAAGCTACAACTATTATCCGTTCAGCGTTTAAAAATCTTTCAAGGTTGTTGTCTATCCCTGACATTTTTATAATGCCTTGATCTGCTAACATTCTTCCTCTGTAGGTGTCTGTAATTGCTTTAGGTTGTTCGTGGATTTCCTTGATCATAAAATGATCATACCCCCCTTTTTCTATTTGATCGAGGTTTAATTTGAGTTTTTGAATGACGGCATCTACAAATGAGTCGTCTAATATTCTTCTCACTCTTATGTCTCTTCCTAACTTTATAATTGCCATTTCTTCATCCTCTAAGTACACAACATTTTTTGTGTATTCTAAAAATGGTGAGGCATCTGAGGCAACAAAAAACTCTGTATTATTCTTTCCTACTCCAATAGCTATAGGGCTTCCTAATCTTGCTACAATAATTTCGTTGGGTTTTTCTTTGTCAAAAACAGCAATTGCGTAAGCCCCTGTTACTTGAGTTAAAGCTAATTGTACTGCTTTTCCAAGTTTGCAGTTTTCTTGCTTCTTTACTTCTTCAATTAAGTTTACCAGTACTTCTGTATCGGTATCACTATGAAAAGCATAGCCTCTATTTATTAATTCTTTTCTTAGGGTGTCATAATTTTCTATGATCCCATTATGAACAATTACTAGATTTCCTGATTGAGATGAATGAGGGTGAGAATTAATATCGTTAGGAACCCCATGAGTGGCCCATCTTGTATGACCAATTCCTATGGATCCAACTTTTCGTTTTGGGTCGTTATCTGTTATTTGTTCTAAAGCAGATACCTTACCTTTAGTTTTGGAAAGGTTAATCCCTTCTCCATCATAAATCATGACGCCAGCACTGTCATAACCTCTGTACTCAAGTCTTTTTAAGCCATTTATGATTATTGGATATGCATCTTTTTCGCCTATGTATCCTGTGATTCCACACATATATTTTTAATTTTGGGGGGTGATAAATTTAATTTTTTTACTCCTCTTCTGTCTTGAGTGAGTATGATATTGTTAATTTTGGTTTTCTTGATGTATTTTGTGTATTGTTGTTCAACAATGTAATTGCTTTGGGGTTCCAATTATAATTCCTAACAATGGTATCAATAGTAGATGTTGGAAGGTCGGTTGGGCTTAAAACTCGAACACCAAGTGTTGGAAGGTTATCTGTATTTCCGGCTAACAGTTCTGAAATATAATCTGTAATCTTAAAGGTATAGCTATTCGGTTTATTATCGTCATTTACATTTAATGCACCTCCCACCTCATTAACACCTTCTGATATGTAATCTATTATTTGACGAGGAGTCTCTAATCCTGCGTTATTTATACCATCTTTGAATATGAATAGCTGGTAGGGTATTGCTGTTGTATCTGGCTCAATAACGTCTTGATCAACATAAATTGTGATGGTTGCATCGTTGATTAGCCAATTTTTTGTCCTCAATTCTTCTAAGTCATCAGGAATCCCATTTAAATCATTGTCATCACCTAGAATTTTTAACTGAGCCATTGATCCAGAAACACCTTGAATAGGAACACTATTAACTCCTGGTAGTTGCCCTGCTGGAGTTGTTTTATATTGATTTGTTCTTATTCCTGACAATAAGAAAGTGTCTGTCTTTTTTACCGTATCGAAGACCACAGTTCCTCCATCAACTAAAACTGTATTTGTATAATAAATATCAATTAAGGGTCGGAGGTTATTGTTGTTGAAACTAAGAGATATTAAAGATCCGTTATCTCCTTCTGCTTGAATTTTTATTCCTCTGAAGTAGTCATTAAAAGCATCTTGTGATGCAAAGTTTGAGGTTTCATACTGGTCAAAAAGTAGTTCCTTAATTAAATCCTCTTTTAATGGAATGCTAATGGATGGGTTTGAGTTTGCATATGCAATAGTGTCTGTAGCGTACACGATTCCTGTACTAAGTCTTCTTTTAACAAATTGAGCAGTATCTCTCCTATTGGGTGTAAACTGGAGGTCTTCAACACTATTTAATTTTTGAGTTGAAGCCTCGTAAATTTGGTCTGAAAAATACCTATTAATTAAAGCTGGAGTTGTGGGGTTTAAACCACTTAAATACGTTTCTAGTCGGAAAACATTTAAGGTAAATGGTTGCGCTTGATCTCCAATAATTGAATCTAATATATAGTCAGAATCAAGTATTGCAGTGCTTAATAAGGAAGCGTTGTAAGGTATCCTTAACAGAACGGTATCAATGGAAGTAATTGTTATTGTGTCTGAACCATATTCTTGGTCTACTTTTGTTAAATCAAGGGGGATACTCAATTGAGAAACAATAGAGGCTTCAATTTTTTTATAGTTGTTGTTATTGTGAACCCCTAATAAATACTGTCCCAATAGACCCCCAATGGATAATCCATCTGCTTGAACTTTTTCTATATTTTTGGCAGAAATCTCTATATCAAAAATAGTATCTTTTGTAGTAAATTCTCCATTGTTAACTATTGAAGTTCCAATATCAGTAAAGTCTTCTTCACATGAAACCACCAACCCTAAAAGAAACGCTGTAAATACAACATATACTGTTGCTTTTATATATTTTCTTAACATAACCATCTTAAGTTTACTCTTCCGAAATGAGTTCTTTATAAAAATTTAAATACGATTCAAATGAATCTTCTTCCTGATAAGTTAGTGCAGGAATGTCTGTTTTTTCAATTTCTTCTGATATTTCTTTAGGAATCTCTTGGCTACCTTGAACAATTGCATCAGAATTTGAAACAGCACATTTTATGATATTGGTATAGTTTGGTTCTTGTAAAACTTGAATTTTGTCATCTGAAATCTTATCAAATTTAATTTTTTCAGCAAGACCTTTATTCAATTCGCCTTCAAAGTCTTTATTGTATACTGAGGTTATGATTTTACTTTCTGAAAACAAAGGCTCATCACTGTAGTATTCTTTAATGTATAAAGGTAATAATGATGCCATCCATCCATGAACATGAATAATGTCTGGAGCCCAATTCAATTTTTTAACTGTTTCAACGACTCCTTTGGCAAAGAATATTGCTCTTTCATCATTGTCTGAAAAAAGCTGATCATCTTCGTCAGAAAAAATAGCTTTTCTTTTGAAGTACTCATCATTATCAATAAAGTAAACTTGCATTCTTTCCTTAGGAATTGAAGCCACTTTAATAATCAAAGGCATGTCCATATCATTGATTATTAAATTCATCCCCGACAAACGAATTACCTCATGAAGTTGATGTCTTCTTTCATTAATTACCCCAAAACGAGGCATAAAAATCCTTGTCTGTACACCTTTTGAATGCGCTTTCTTTGCTACATTAAATGCAGTAGATGCTATCTCTGTTTCTGGCAAGTAAGGTACAACCTCAGAAGAAACATACAATATTCTCTTATCTTTCATTAAATTAAAGCCTTTATATAAGTTTGCAAAAGTACGAAATTTTATGCAAAAGTCGTGTTAAAATACTAAGTTTGCGATCTTAGACTATATTCTATTATGAAGGTTTTTAAAACTAAGAAAGAACTAAATTTATATTTTAAAGAATTTCGTTCTAAAAATACTAAAATTGGTTTTGTCCCTACAATGGGTGCACTCCATAAAGGACACCTTTCTTTATTAGAAAAGTCTTCAAAAAAAAATGACATTACGGTTGCTAGTATTTTTGTAAACCCTACACAGTTTAATAAAAAAGAAGATTTGGAGAACTATCCAAGAACTCTTGAAAACGATCTAAATCTTCTAAAAAATATCGCTTGTGATGTCGTTTTTATTCCCTCTGTAGAAGAAATTTATACAACGACCATTTCCTCTGGTCAATTCGATTTTGATGGCCTTGAAAATGAAATGGAAGGAAAATACCGAAAAGGTCATTTTAACGGAGTGGGTACCGTTGTGAAAAAATTATTTGAAATTGTACTTCCAACTTATGCTTACTTTGGCGAAAAAGATTTTCAGCAACTACAAATTATACGGAAACTAGTAAAAAAAACAACCTTAGATGTAACTATTGTCTGTTGTGACACATACAGAGAAAATAATGGTTTGGCCATGAGTTCAAGAAATGCTCGCTTAACGTCACAAGAAAAGGAAGCCGCAGCAATTATCTATCAAACACTTAGTGGTGTAAAAGATAAACTAGGAAAACTTCCATTAGATGCGATTCATAAATGGGCACTAGAACAATTTGAAAACCAACCCCTTTTTGAATTGGAATACTTTACCATAGCAGATGAAGAAACGTTAAAGAATGCGACTAACGTCTCACCTAAAAAAACCTATCGTGCATTTATTGCTGTGTATGCAAGAGAAGTTCGATTAATTGACACCATTTCATTAAACTCTTAACTTCTTTTTAGTCTGTTTAATCTTTTCAAATTTTAAAAAAGTAGTACTTTTGCAAAATGTTAGTTCAAGTTGTTAAATCAAAAATCCATCGTGTTAAAGTAACAGGTGCCGATTTAAATTATGTGGGAAGCGTTACCATAGATGAAGACCTCATGAATGCTGCCAATATTATAGAAGGAGAGCGTATCCAAATTGTTAACAATAACAATGGAGAACGACTTGAAACCTATGTTATCCCTGGGCCAAGAAAAAGTGGTGAAATCACATTAAATGGAGCAGCAGCAAGAAGGGTAGCTATTGGAGATGTTTTGATATTAATTACCTATGCTTTTTTAGATTTTGAAGAAGCAAAAAAATTTAAGCCAGCACTCGTTTTTCCTAATGAAAATACTAATTTACTTACCTAGTTTTGAATTTAAAAATTAAAAAAATCTTAAAAGTAATTATTCCTCTTCTCTTTGGAGGGGCCTTAGTTTGGTATTTATTTACAATTATTCCACCAGAAACTCTTTTAGAATATTTTAAAAATGCAAACTATTGGTGGATTGCTTTGGGGTTACTTTTCGGAATTTTAAGTCACTTATCTAGAGCATATCGTTGGAAATTTATGTTAGAGCCGTTGGGCTATAAGCCTCGATTTATCAATAGTACTTTAGCGGTTTTAATTGGGTATTTTGTAAACTTAGCCATCCCCAGAGCTGGAGAGGTTTCAAGAGCAACTGTGATGACCAATTACGAAGGCATTCCATTTGAAAAAGGGTTTGGTACTATTGTAGCAGAACGCATTGCAGATTTGATTATGATGTTTTTGATTATAGGAATTACCCTCCTAATTCAATTTGATTTTATCGTTGAACTGCTCACAAAAAATGTAGATCCAATTAAAATAGGAGTTATATTCGTTTTGTGTGTAGGGTTCGGGTACTTATTCTATACCTATGTAAGAAAAGCTAAAATTGGCATAGGCTTAAAAATTAAAAACTTTGCAAAGAGTCTTATTGAAGGGGTTACCAGTATTTTTAGAATGAAAAATAAATGGGCTTTTATTTTTCATACCGTATTTATTTGGGTCATGTATATCTTAATGTTTTGGGCTACCATCCCAGCTATTAGTGGGCTAGACGTTCCGTTTGGAGGAATTTTGGTTGGATTTATTGCTGGAGGATTTAGTATTGCAGCAACCAATGGAGGAATTGGGTTGTACCCATTAGCTGTTGCTGGTGCTTTTACCTTATTTGGTGTACCCGAAGAGCCGTCTACTGCATTTGGAAGTGTTATGTGGGCCGCACAAACCGCTATGATTATTATTTTTGGTGGGCTCTCTTTTTTACTTTTACCAATCTGTAATAAAGCAAAGTAATTTTCTTTTCTTTGTGAAAACTAATATCTAATGGCGAAAGCTAAAACTACTTTTTTTTGTCAGAACTGTGGCACTCAGCATGCAAAATGGATGGGGCAATGTAATGCATGTAACGAATGGAATACTATTGTTGAAGAAGTAGTTCAAAAAGAGGTCGCTAGAGAATGGAAACAGTCTAATGCTGCAAAAACCATTTCTAAACCCTTAAAAATTGAAGATATTCAATTGAATGCAGAAGAAAGAATTCCTACAAAAAACAAGGAGCTAGACTCGGTTTTAGGTGGAGGTTTGGTTAAAGGGTCTGTGACATTGTTGGGAGGTGAGCCCGGTATTGGAAAATCTACATTAATTCTTCAAGTAGCTCTTGCAATCTCTCATAAAGTTTTATATGTTTCTGGAGAGGAAAGTCAATCTCAAATAAAAATGAGAGCAGAAAGAATTCAAAAAAATTCTTCTAACTGCCTTATTTTAACTGCAACAAACACGCAAGAAATTTTTAAAAACATTGAGAATACAGCGCCTCAAATCTTAGTTATAGACTCCATACAAACACTACACACAAATGCCATAGAAGCTTCTCCTGGTAGCATCTCTCAAATTAGAGAAACTACCGCAGAGCTTATAAAATTTGCAAAAGAAACAGGTACGCCTGTTTTATTAATTGGCCATATCAATAAAGAAGGGCAAATTGCTGGACCAAAGATTTTGGAACATATGGTAGACGTTGTTTTGCAATTTGAAGGTGACAGAAATCATACTTATAGAATATTGCGTTCTCAAAAAAATAGATTTGGTTCAACAGCAGAGTTAGGTATTTATGAAATGTTTTCAAGTGGATTGAGAGAAGTTTCAAACCCTTCCGAAATTCTTATTTCAAAAAAAGATTCCGATTTAAGCGGAACTGCTATTGCCTCAACTCTTGAAGGTGTTCGTCCTTTAATGATTGAAGTGCAAGCCTTAGTAAGTTCAGCCGTGTATGGAACACCTCAAAGAACTACTACAGGGTACAATCTCAAGCGCTTGCATATGGTTTTGGCTGTCTTAGAAAAAAGGGCTGGGTTTAAATTAGCTGCAAAAGATGTCTTTTTAAACATTACGGGGGGAATTAGCATTGATGACCCGGCTATTGACCTTGCTGTTGTTGCCTCAATTTTATCCTCCAATCAAGATATTGCTATATCTCCCAATGTTTGTTTTGCTGCAGAAATTGGATTGGCAGGAGAAATAAGACCTGTCTCTAAAATAGATCAACGTATCTCCGAAGCAAAAAAACTTGGCTATAAAACATTTGTTGCATCTAAATACAATAAAATTACAATCAAAACAGATGGAATAAAGTTAATTCTTGTTGGAAAAATTGAAGAAATATTTGCAACATTATTTGCATAAAAAAACCACGCGTTAACGTGGTTTTTATTATCTCTATCTATAAGAGTACTTATTTTTTATTTACTTCTTTGATGTATTTTTCTAAAGCCATAGTCATAGAAGGTGTTTCAGGTGACGGAGCGGTAATGTTACACTTTAACCCTGCTGCCGTAGCTGCTTTTACAGTAGAATTGCCAAACACTGCAATTCGGGTGTTATTTTGCTTAAACTCTGGAAAATTCTTGAATAACGAATCTATACCAGACGGGCTAAAAAACACTAGAATATCATAAAACACATCTTCTAAATCAGTTAAATCGCTTACTACTGTTTTATAAAATACAGCTCTTTTCCAGTTTACGCCTAAAGCGTCTAATTCGTTTGGAATTAATGGTTTTAGTTTATCTGAAGAGGGTAATAAAAACTTCTCCTCTTTGTGCTTCTTAATTAGCTTTATCAATTCAGGAAAAGTTCTTTTCCCAACATAAATTTTACGTTTTCTGTAGACTACATATTTCTGTAAATAAAAAGCTACTGCTTCAGACTGACAAAAATATTTCATAGCATCAGGCACTTTAAAGCGCATTTGCTCAGCTATTCTGAAGAAATGATCAACAGCATTTCTACTCGTAAGAACGATAGCCGTAAATTTTGATAAATCAATTTTTTGAGCTCTAACCTCTTTTGTATTAACTCCTTCGACATGGATAAAAGGCCTAAAATCAATTTTAACTTTATGTTTATCAGACAAGTCAGAATAAGGAGATGTTTCTGTTTTTGGTTCTGGTTGAGATACCAAGATTGTTTTCACTTTCATAATCTACTTCTATTTTATTTAAAATATCAATCTAAACAAAACGAATAGCGGTGCTAATTCGAAGGCGCAAAGGTACAAAATAAAATAAAATAACTCTTTAATAATCAGGTTTTTGTTATTAATTAAAATTAAACAAAATCTTAATGAAAAAAGTGCTACAAAACCAATAAATAACAAATCTTGATATTGAAAAGCATAAAAATAAAACACATTTAAAAAGAGTAAGCCTATAGAAATTGAATAAAGGTACCCTCTTTTAGAGGTCATGAAAAAAGACAACTTCGATTTAAACTGAAAGACTGAAAACAATGCAAATACAACTAGAAACCTTAAAACTACATAGCTAAACAAATAATAAGTACTCACTAGGTAGTCTTCTAATAAGAGAGCAGAGCTTTTGTTAAATTGGCTGATTAAAAAAAAGGTGGTCACAGAAAGCATTAAAAAAGTAAATAATGAAAACCCTACATGAAAAAAAGACAAGGCCCAATAATTCTCCTCGGCCTCTATTTCAACAAATCCCTTATTGAAAAGAGAGGTTACATATCCTTTTAATTTTGTTGTTGTAAAAAGTTTCAGAAAAAAAAGTAATAGTATGGAGAATACAAAAATTAATGTGATCCAATTGTTTGACAAAACACTTCTCTGAAGAGCTTCCATTCCTTCTTTTTTGTAATTAAGATAAACACAAAATTAGTCATAAAAAAATGTATATTTGTGCATATTCTCACACATTTTATGTCTGACACTCTAGTTATTATTCCAACCTATAACGAAAAAGAAAACATTCAAGCTATTATAGAAGCTGTCTTCAACCAAAAAAAGAGGTTTCATATATTGGTTGTTGATGATAACTCTCCGGACGGAACCGCTGAAATTGTAGAAAGGCTAATCACCCAATATTCTGATGCTCTTTTTATTGAAAAAAGAACGGGTAAAAACGGGCTTGGAACCGCTTATATTCATGGGTTTAAATGGGCTATCCAAAAAAAATATGACTATATCATTGAGATGGATGCAGACTTTTCTCACAACCCAAAAGATTTAGTAAGGCTTTATCATGCTTGTGAAAAAGAAGGTGCTGACGTTTCTATAGGATCTAGATATTCACAAGGTGTAAATGTTGTGAATTGGCCAATGAAAAGAGTATTGCTCTCCTATTTTGCTTCAAAATACGTTCGTTTTATTACTAGAATTCCAATTCATGATACTACTGCAGGATTTGTCTGCTACAAAAGAAGTGTGCTTGAAACTATTAAACTTAATAAAATACGCTTCATTGGCTATGCTTTTCAAATTGAGATGAAATTTAAAGCTTGGAAACATAACTTTAAAATTAAAGAAGTTTCTGTAATTTTTACGGATAGAACCGAAGGAACCTCCAAGATGAGTGACGGAATAATATATGAAGCACTTTTTGGTGTAATAAAAATGAGATTTAAAGGCTTACGATGAACGCTTACCTAATAAAAAATGCAACGATTGTAAATGAGGGGGCTTCCTTTCTTAGCGATATTCTAATAGAAAACGGAATTATAAAAAAAATAAGCGACTCCATTGCTGTAGACTCTATTCCTGTTATTGATGCTGAAGGAAAGTATCTTATTCCTGGTTTAATAGACGATCAGGTACATTTTAGAGAGCCCGGGCTAACCCATAAGGCAACTATTGGCACTGAAAGTAGGGCTGCCGTTGCTGGTGGGGTAACTACTTTTATTGAGATGCCAAATACAGTACCACAAGCAACAACCCAAAAACTATTACAAGACAAATTTGATATTGCAGAAAAAACCTCTTTTGTTAATTATTCATTTATGTTTGGTGGCACAAATGACAATTTAGAAGAATTGTTGCAAACCGACCCAAAAACTGTAGCAGGGATCAAATTATTTTTAGGTTCTTCTACCGGAAATATGTTGGTAGACAACCTTGACGTATTAGAAAAAATATTTTCTTCTACTCAACTCATTATCTCTGTTCATTGTGAAGATGAAGCTACGATCAAAAAAAATACGGCGCACTATAAAGCCTTATATGGAGAGAATATTCCAATTGAATTACACCCTGTTATCAGAAGTGAAGAAGCCTGTTATTTATCTTCATCAAAAGCTATTGCACTAGCAAAAAAGACAGGAGCTCGATTGCACGTTTTTCATTTGTCTACTGCAAAAGAAACAGCATTATTTAGAAACGACATTCCTCTAGAAGAAAAGCAAATTACTGCCGAGGTTTGTGTTCATCATTTATGGTTTTCTGATGAAGATTATAAAGAAAAAGGCACTCATATTAAATGGAATCCTGCGGTTAAAACCGCTGAAGATAGACAAGGGTTGTGGGACGCTTTGTTAGATGATAGAATAGATATTATCGCATCAGATCATGCTCCACATACTCTGGAAGAAAAATCCAATTCGTATTTAAGTGCTCCTAGCGGTGGTCCTTTAGTTCAGCACACTTTATTAGCCTTATTAGAAAAAGTTAAAGAGCAGGTTTTTAGTATTGAGAAACTTGTTGAAAAAGCGTGTCATAACCCAGCTAAAATCTTTCAAATAGAAAAAAGAGGATTTATTAGAGAAGGGTATTTTGCAGATTTAGTATTGGTAGATATGAATGCTGCTCAAACTGTGTGTAAAGAAAATATCCTTTACAAATGTGGATGGTCTCCATTTGAAGGAATTACTTTTTCATCTAGTGTTACCCACACATTTGTAAATGGTGTTTTAATATACAATCAGGGTGTTTTTAACACCTCCACAAAAGGAAAAAGAATTACTTTTAATAGAGCATGAAAAATAACATCACTTATTTAATTTTAATCGTTCTTTTTGCCTCTTGCAGAAGTAATACAATCTATGAGGAACCCATAGATCTTATTCCAAAAGATTCTATGATGATGCTGTTAAAAGATTTGTATTTGGCTACCGCTGCAAAAAACATCAAAAACAAAAGACAGCAAAAAAAAGTTTCATACATTACCCTTGTTTACAATAAATACAACATCGACTCTCTTCGTTTTAATACGAGTAATCTTTATTATACCTCTAAAATTGATATCTATGAGCCTATGTTAAATGAGATAACTGAGATGTTAAAAAAAGAACAAGAATTTTTTACTAAAGCTAAAAAAATCAAAGATTCTCTTTACAATGATTCTCTGAAAAATATTTCTTTTAAAATAAAAAAAGAGCAAAAAATAAAAGAGTTAAAAAAGGTTGACATTTTAAAAAAAACAGAAAATTTAAAGCAGTTTCAAAGGAAAAACTAAAGTAAAAAATCATTCTTTACTTGATAAATTACAGCTTCAATTTTCTCGAAAGTAACCTCTAATTGTGTTCTGCATTTTTCTGAAGTATAATACGTTTTTGTGTGTAAAGAGTTAGCGGTATACCTACTCATTCTGGTTTTTCTTACCATAATTTTTGACAGTAACCATTCCCACCTCCAGAATAAATTTGCTTGCCAAGGTTGAACACATCTCGTAGGTTTTTTCTTTCCAAAAGCCTCAGCTATATAAAATAGGACCTCTTTAAAACTTTTATTTTCTGATACTAGTATAAAACGTTCGTTTTTACAAGTGCTTTCCATTAACTGAACCATCGAACTAACAACATCTTTAACTCCAATAAAGCCTGTTACCCCTTCAGAATAAAATGAAAACCCTTTGTGAATTTGCGAGAACATTTTTCCTGAGCCTGAATCCCAAAAACCACTCCCTAAAATAACCCCTGGATTTACGATAACCACATCAACTCCTTCCTCGCTAGCTCGCCAAACTTCTGTTTCTGCACCATATTTGGTAATGGCATACCCATTATTTTTTTCATTACCGCCCCAATCATTTTCTTCATTGGCAAACTCTTTTTTTGGATCGTCTCCAATGGTGGCAATTGAACTTACAAAACACAATTTTTCTACTTTGGCGTCTATCGATAAATTGGCAATAATAGCGGTACCGTGAATATTTACCTTTCTCATGGTTCTGTAATCTGCAGGATCAAATGAAATGATAGCTGCACAATGGTATACTTTTTTTACATCCTTGAAGGCTGGTATCATCGAGGGTACATCTGTAATGTCTGCCTGAACCCATTCTATGTTGGCAAATAAATTTTTGGGAATATTGGTGTAATATGAAAAAACTTTTTTAGTTTTTTCAATACTATCTAAGGTTCTATAAATGGCTCTTATGGGTTCATTTTCTTGTGCTAAACGAACTAATAAATGTGAACCAACCAACCCTGTGCCTCCTGTAACTAAAATCATAGCACGAATTTAGTTTATTTACCTCAGAAATGTATCTTTGCTTTTTATAAAGAAAGAAGATGACAAATTTTGTTGAAGAGTTACGATGGCGAGGATTATTGCATGATATTATGCCTGACACTGAAGCACACTTACTAGAACATGCTACGGCTGGTTATATAGGATTTGACCCTACTGCAGATTCATTGCATATTGGAAGCTTGGTTCAGATCTTAATCTTAAAGCATTTTCAAAATGCTGGACATAAACCTATTGCCTTGGTTGGAGGTGCAACCGGTATGGTAGGAGATCCATCAGGTAAATCTGCAGAAAGAAATTTGTTGGATGAAGCTAGTTTGCAAAAAAACATTGAGGGTGTTAAAGCACAATTGAGCAGGTTTTTAGATTTTAATGCTTCAGAAAACCCTGCCGAATTGGTGAACAACTTTGATTGGATGAAAGATATTTCTTTGATAGATTTTGTTAGAGATACAGGGAAGCACATCACCGTAAATTATATGATGGCGAAAGATTCTGTGAAAAAACGCTTAAGTTCTGAATCTAAAGTAGGAATGAGCTTTACGGAGTTTACCTACCAACTATTTCAAGGGTACGATTTCTATCATTTGTACAAAGAAATGGATTGTAAGTTGCAAATGGGTGGGTCTGACCAGTGGGGAAATATTACCACAGGAACAGAGTTAATTAGAAGAAAAGCCCAAGGAAAAGCCTACGCCATTACCGTACCTTTAGTGACCAAAGCAGACGGCACAAAGTTTGGTAAAACAGAGGGTGGAAATGTGTGGTTAGACGCCAACAGAACCTCTCCTTATAAATTCTACCAATACTGGTTAAATGCTTCTGATGAAGATGCAGAAAAATATATTAAAATCTTTACTTTTTTAGATAAGGAAGCTATTGAAGCTCTTATTATAGAGCACAGAGAAACCCCTCACCTGCGCTTGTTACAAAAGAAAATAGGTGAAGAAGTTACCATAATGACCCACGGCCAAGAAGCTTTTGATAATGCGATTAAAGCCTCTCAAATTCTTTTTGGAAAGTCTACCTCTGAAGATTTAAAATCTTTAGATGAACAAACTTTTTTAGATATTTTTGAAGGTGTGCCTCAAGCATCAGTCTCAAAAGAAGATATTGATAACGGATTAGACATGATTGGGGCCTTAGCTGCAAAAACAGGCTTTTTAAACTCTAATGGAGAAGCCAGAAGAGCCCTAAAAGAAAACGCAATTTCTGTAAATAAAGAAAAAGTAAAAGAAGATTTTGTGATTTCTTCTTCAGACATTATTGCCAATGCCTATGTGTTGCTTCAGCGAGGAAAAAAGAATTATTTTCTATTAAAAATAGCTTAGTTTATCTAGAAGCGTTTCTACATTACCATTAAATTACATCCTCTTATATCTGAATGGTCAAAACGGCCTAATACTTCGAAACGGCCATTTTTGTGCACTCTTCCTAAGTCTTGTGTTGCAATGAATGAGCATGAATTGTAGTTGGCCAAGTCTACTACATTTAGTCCTCCGGTTTTGTTAGCTCCAACTAAAGTAAGCGCATCTTCAGTATCTCTGGTAAGTATTTTCATCCAGGGTGGACAATCAAAAATACCGTCTCCAGAGGAATAGCCTTGGCTTAATAGTTCGGTCATTCCGTACTCTGAATGAATTTTAGACACGCCAAAACCAGCAGCTAAAATTTCATGTAATTCTTCTCTGATCATTTCTTTACGTCGTCCTTTCATACCCCCGGTTTCCATAATAACGGTATTCTTTAATGAAAAGGTTTGGCTTTCTATAAGATCTAACAATGCAAACGTAACTCCAATTAACAGTACTTTTTCTCCTTTTTGATCTAATGCTATCAATGTTTTTATTAGCTCAGATAGAGTGTCTAAATAAAAACCACTCTTAGGGTTATTAGATTTATGGATAAAGTCATTGACCATATAAATTAACGAAGAACCCTCCCGCTCCAAATAATTAGGCAAAAGCCCCAAAACCGTATAGTCTTTAACAGATCCATAAAAATGCTCAAATGCTCTGGTGTAACTTGTCTCATACCAACTTAGATCTGCCACCAAATGCTTACTTACTTGAGCCCCTGTAGTTCCCGAACTGGTAAAGGTTTCTTGAACCGATTGGTTGGTGGAAAGCACTTGATGGGTTTTAAAAAACTGAATGGGCAAAAAAGGAATTTGGGTTACTTCTTTTACATCACTTGGATGAATGTATAGCAAATCGCAAAAAGACCTGTACACCTTGTTATTTTGAAACTGGTATTTAAACACTTGCAAAGCGCAGCGCTCAAAATCAGTTTCGTTTTGTATGTTAAATATGGCTTTTTGCATATATCACAAAAATAGTAGGATTTAGTTAAAAAACTTTGATTATAATTGATAAATACAGCCTATTATTTTGCAAAACTTTATTGTATTTTTGTGGGCACAAATCAAAATAAAAAAATAATGTCAGATTTTGGAATTCAACAAGCCCTAAAAGAGTTAGGACTTAAAGATGTTAACCATGGAACTTCTACTGGTAGTCACAATTTTTCTAATGGAGAACTTATTGCCAGTTATTCTCCTGTAGACGGAAAATTAATTGGTAAGGTAAAAGCTAGTACCAAAGAAGATTACGAACAAGTAATGAGTACTGCTACTGCTGCGTTTAAGACTTTTAGAGATATGCCAGCGCCACAAAGAGGAGAAATTGTACGTCAGTTTGGTAATAAACTACGAGATTTAAAAGAGCCTCTTGGTAAGTTGGTTTCTTATGAAATGGGAAAATCTTTACAAGAAGGGTATGGAGAAGTACAAGAAATGATTGATATCTGTGATTTTGCCGTTGGATTGTCTAGACAATTAAATGGTCAAACTATACCATCGGAGCGTCCTGGGCACGTAATGAGAGAGCAATGGCACCCTATTGGTGTGGTAGGTATTATTTCTGCTTTTAACTTTCCGGTAGCGGTTTGGGCCTGGAATACGGCTTTGGCTTGGGTTTGTGGTGATGTATGTGTTTGGAAAGGTTCTGAAAAAGCGCCTTTATGTGCTGTAGCCTGTCAGAATATTATTGCAGATGTTTTAAAAGAACACAACTTGCCAGAGGGTATTTCTTCTATTATTACTGGAGATTATACGGTTGGTGAAATGATGACTACAGATACACGAATTCCTTTAGTGTCTGCTACTGGATCTACACGAATGGGAAGAATTGTTGGTGCTACTGTTGCCCAACGTTTTGGAAAATCTTTATTAGAATTGGGTGGTAACAATGCCATTATTATTACACCAACGGCAGACTTAAAAGTGGTAGTACCAGGTGCGGTATTTGGAGCTGTTGGAACCTGCGGACAACGTTGTACCTCTACACGAAGACTCATTATTCATGAATCTGTATATGATAAAGTACGTGATGCTATTGTAGGCGCTTATAAGCAATTAACTATTGGAAACCCATTAGATGAGCGCAATCATATTGGCCCATTAATTGATCATGATGCTGTGAATACGTATTTAGCTGCTATTGAAAAAGCAAAAGCTGAAGGTGGAAATGTATTGGTAGATGGTGGTGTGTTAGAAGGTGAGGGATATGAAAGTGGTTGCTATGTAAAACCTGCCATTATTGAAGCTGAAAATCATTTTGAAATTGTACAGCACGAAACCTTTGCTCCTATTTTATATTTAATGAAATATTCTGATAGTGTAGAAAATGCCATAGAAAAACAAAACGGCGTAGCGCAAGGCTTGTCTTCTGCGATTATGACGAATGAACTGAAAGAAGCTGAAAAATTCTTGTCTTATGCAGGTTCTGATTGTGGAATTGCCAATGTAAATATTGGAACTTCAGGAGCAGAAATTGGAGGTGCTTTTGGTGGAGAAAAAGAAACAGGTGGAGGGCGCGAGTCTGGATCTGATGCTTGGAAAGTATATATGCGTAGACAAACAAATACGATTAATTATTCTGATGAATTGCCATTAGCACAAGGCATAAAATTTGATCTATAACTAGATCACTTTTATATCGCGTAAATCAAAAAAACCACTGAATTCAGTGGTTTTTTTGATTTTTTTTGTATTTTTATAGGGCTATGAAATCTTTACAACACCCTACCATATTTCTTGAAGAAAAAATTCACAGAAAAAACAATCAGCTCTTAATTAAGTTTGATTATGATGAGACGTTAATTTCTCTTGTACGAACTATCAATGGGGCTTCTTGGAGTAAATCTTTGAAGGCTTGGTATCTCATAAGCAACGCAGAGAATCTTTCGATAATTTTAAAACTATTTAAGAATATTTCAAAAGTAGATGTTTCTAAAATTTCAAAAAAAACACCCTTCAAAAGAAATTTAACTGAAGAACAGAAGCAATTGTTAAATCAATTTTATTTGTTTTTAAAAGGAAAAAGATATAGCCAAAGCACGATACAAACCTATACTTTTTTTATTGCAGACTTTATAAATTTTCACACAAAAACACCCTTAGCGGAACTTACAAATAGAGCCGTAGAACTTTTTATTGAAACTGTTTTTATGGAGCGCAACTATTCTGTTAGTTCGCAAAGACAGTTTATAAGTGCCTTAAAGATTTTTACGATGTTTTGTCCGCAAACAAAGATTCATAATTTGGCTTTAGAACGGCCTAAAAAATCTAGAATACTACCTAGTGTATTGTCTCAAGAAGAAGTGTTGCGTATTATTCAATACACACAAAATATAAAACATAGGGCTATTTTAACCTTGCTATATTCTTGTGGATTACGAATAGGAGAACTTATTAATTTAAAATTGATAGATTTTCATATAGATAGAAAGCAGCTTATTATAAAAAAAGGGAAAGGAAGAAAAGATAGGTACGTTAGTTTAGCAGATAGTTTTCTTCCACTGTTATCTAACTATTATCATTCTTATAAACCAACAATCTATTTTGTTGAAGGGCAAAATGGGGGTAAATATAGTGCTGAAAGTATTCGAAGTTTTTTAAGAAAAAGCTGTAAAAAGGCAGGTATAAGAAAGCCTGTAACTCCACATACATTAAGACATAGTTATGCAACGCATTTGTTAGAAAATGGAGTAGACTTGAGGTATATACAAACTTTATTAGGTCATTCAAAACCAGAAACTACCATGATTTACACCCATGTACAAAGAAAGGATTTGATGGAAATACAAAACCCTTTGGATGTTGCATTACAGAAGTTTAATAAAATAAATAAAGACAAACAAAAAGTTGTGTTATCCCGAAATATATAGCTATTAACACAAGCTTTTGTTTGGATATAACCAGTTCTCTGTAATTTGATATATCCTTTTGAATAATTTGGCACAATTATTGTAAATTTTTAAAAAATTTTAACCCACTAAAAATATTTAATTATGAGAATAAAATTATTATTATTTCTTTCGCTAATTACATTATTATTTTCTAATTGCAGCGATGATGAGAATGATACTACTAATCCTGAATTCGTAGAATTAACTTTTGATTTTCAAAATAACACCCAATCTTGGGAGGGAGACTTTGCAGATTACCCTGTTGGTGAAGAGGATTTTTATGAATTGAGCTATGAACTGTCCAATTTACCAATACCTTTAAATACAAACTCAGGTGCACTAAAACAATCAGGAAATAATCATTCGGACGATTTATTTATGTTTATTAGAAAACAATTGAATGGACTTGAGCCAAATACCGATTATAAAGTTTCTTTTGAAATTGAGTTTGCAAGTAATGTTGCAGATGATCAAGTTGGAGTTGGAGGATCCCCAGGAGAAGGGGTTACAATAAAAGCAGGTGCAACAATAATTAAGCCCGAGAAAGTCAATCAATCAGGATCTTATCGAATGAACATTGACAAAAACAATCAAGCTAATAGTGGTTCAGATATGGTTGTTGTCGGAGATTTTTCTAATGATACTAATCAAAATGAATATACTCTAAAAAACTTAGTAGCTAATAATATTCTTACCGTTTCCACAAATAGTTCAGGTGAATTATGGTTAGTAGTTGGAACTGATTCTGGTTTTGAATCTACTACAACCATCTTTTACAATTTGATTAAAGTGAAATTGGAAAAACAATAAACTACAGAGAACACCGTATATAATTTATTGCTAGTGCAAGATTACTTACGAAAATCCTAGCGGGTTTTCTATTCGGTTTGTATTTGCTAAATTAGGTGCTTAAAAAAGCAACAAATCATATACAATCACGTTGTGCTTAATATGAAAAAATCGAAATGGGACATTTTTTAAAAGCTTTTATTGGAAACAAAGAGAGTCTAATTCCAATTCGCGAAAAATATGACAGCTCTAGGTTGATTGAATTAAGCGATAAGATTTCGATGATTCCTATGACTGATGAGCTTTTTGACGACATCAACCAATTGGAAACTTCCTCTGAGATTTCTTCATTCGAGTTTTTGACAGAAAATATTGAGAGGAAGACTCTAGAGCTTATTGGGACAAAAAAATTAGCGTATATCGAATCTGAGTTTTTTGGTGGGCAAGGCGGACACATTGGACTTATTTGGGAAAATCGAGAACGATGTTTTATGGGAGATTTTAAAAAAAGTACAATGAATGAAATACTTAAGAGATTAGGTGTAATCAGAACAGGGCTTAAAGACGAATTTGAAACTATTGGACTTGATAGACACCGACAAACGGAAGATTGGATTGAATAAAAATACTAAGCACAACACGGTATATAGCAAATAGGGCATTTGGTGGTTTACGAAAGTTCAGTGCTATTTACAAACACCGCCAAATCGTTGATTTGGCTTTTAAGTATGAATAAATTAAAAACAAAATACAACGATTTGGCTCTGTGCAAACCCGAAAGTTCATCGCTTTCTATTGCCCTACTTGCCATATACTAAACGTTGGCAAACATTAAAAAATGATGAAGAACTTAATTTTAATAATCTCCACTTTATTCATCATTCTGACATCTTTTCAAAGTGCAATTGGACAAAATTCTTCAACACTAAAAGGAAAAGTTACTGATTATAATACTAATGAATATCTTCCAGGCGTAAAAATAGAAATCTATTATGGAAAAATCCTATTGAACAAGACTGACACTAATTTAGAAGATGGTTCTTTTACTTTATCGACAAAAAATACGACGGACAAAATAATGTTTTCTTGCCTTTATTATTACCCAATAATTATAGAAAACATCAATAAAGTTGAAGAAAATGAATTGAATCTAGGAATAATTAAATTGGTTGAAATTCCTATTGTTTTCACACGCTACATTTCAAAAAAAGCGGAACGAAAAGGGCGAAAAGAGGAAAAAAGGAAATTAAAAAAACTCAAAGAAGGAATTATTATCGATTCAAGTAATCGGAATTATAAAATGAGATTAAAGAAAAACAAAGGTGAATTTGCCTTTTACATTGACTTTAAAGATTTTCAAAATAATTAAAATAATAAAAAACGTTTGCCAACACCGTACAAAATTTATTGCTTGCTTTTTGCTTACTTACGAAAATCCTCGCGGATTTTCTTTGTCAGTTATTGTTTACTAAATTTATGGCTTAAACACAGCAACTAATCTTGTACAAACACGTTGCCAATAATTATGAAAAACAGTTTCATTATAATATTTCTCTTTCTATTTATGAGTTCCCACTCACAAATTACTCAATCTGAAAACGGAATTGAATTAGAAAAACTGATTGACAAAAATGATACATTAAGTTTAATAAAACATCACCGAAAATTTGACTCTGATTTCTCAACTGACTGGAAACTGAACAAAACCGAAAAAAGAGTTATGATTGACCATTATAAATTTGGTTACAACTTTGAATGGACTAAAAAAGAGACGGATACAACTTATTTTCGAACATATACTTTCAATTTAAACGGTGACTTTTACTATGCTGGCGAGGAAAGAAAAATTAAAAATAGATTAATCAGTCGTGGAGACGTAAATATTGAAAATAATAAGCTGAAATTTATAAGACAAGTTTATCGAAAAAGAGGCTTTTCTAAATTTACAGTTGATTATTATGAATTTGAATTTTATGATAATGGGAAATTAGTTTCAATTTATCGAGCTGAACATCTTAATCATTTATATATGTTGACTGACAAAAAAAATAAAAATAAAGTTCAGTTGATTAGTGGAGTTGATTATCTGAGTATAAAAAAATAACTATTGGCAACACCGTGTATAATTCATTGCTAGTGCAAGCTTACTTACGAAAATCCTCGCGGATTTTCTATTCGGTTTGTATTTGCTAATTTAGTTGCTGAAGCACGCAACAAATCATACACAAACACGTTGCCATTCATTGCCAACACTCTCTAAATTGAAAAAAATGAAAAAAAAATTAAATGTATTTGTTTGGATGTTAGCCTTAACACTTTTGATATATAGTTTTATTAAAAACTCACCTTCCGAAAGTTTATTTGTTTTTGAAATAAATATTTGGTTATACAGATTATTTTGGGCAATTATAGCCATTTTTTCTATTATTTATCATTACAACACCAAAATAAGAAAGACCTGATTTCAAAAAATTGAATGAAAATCAGTACAGATTTTTATTAGGTTTACACAATCTATAACTAAATTGAAAACCCAAAACCTAACTGAATTAGGAATTTAGCCTGTTGCGGAATTTCTCAGTAAATCCGAATTAAAAAACATTGTGTGTTATAACATTCATTGAATTTACTTAAGTGAAACAAATTGAAAAAAAAATATAAAATGAAAAAGTATAGTAAGATGGTTTTAATAATAGTTTTTGCACTTTTTTTAATAGAAATAAGTTACTGTTTTTTTAAAGGAGCTTTTTTTCCATATACTTCAAATTAACAGAAGAATTCACTGAGAATAAAAGAATTTAATCAAATGCTTAAAATTGTAAAATAAGTTTGACATATAATTAAACTGAAAAAAACGAAATGGCAACACCGTATATAATTTATTGCTAGTTCTAGCCTACTTACGAAAGTCCTCGCGGACTTTCTTGGTCGGTAAATATTTACTAAATTAGTTGCTTGAAACACGCAACAAACCATATACAACAACGTTATGTGTAATATAAACCAAAAAGAGAAATGAAAAAGAAAAAAATAATCTTCAGCATATTAACCGCTCTTGTTTTAATGATATCAATATTCCTATATATGAATAAGGATAAATTTGTCTATGTAGGTTCAGTAGATGTTATTGAAGTTGATTGTAGTAATAAACATCAAGTCTTGAGTGAAGTATATGAAAGTGACCAAAGGATTAGAAAAGCAAATAATCTCATCAAATACGCTAAAGAAGATCATAGGAATCAAGAATTAGTGATTAGCATTATTGAAAAGTGTGGTATGCCAACATTAAACGAGGTGACTCAAAAACATATGAATGCAATCTGGTTGGGACTGCAACACACTGATGAAAAAAATAGAAAAAAGTATTTTCCGCAAATAGAGAAAGCAGTAGAAAATGGAGACTTATCTAAACAACAATATGCATTAATGAAAGATAGGATTTTAATGGATGAAGGTAAACCCCAAATATATGGTTCACAGATAAAAAATGGTAAATTGTATAAATTAGAAAATCCTGAAACTGTAAACGAAAGAAGAAAGGAAATGGGAATGGGAACAATAGAGGATTATTTAAAGTATTTCAACATTCAATTTAATTCGAATTAAAAATACTACACATAACACCGTATAAAATTAATTGCTGGTTTTGCCAGTTTACGAAAGTCCTCGCGGACTTTCTATATGTGATTTATTTGCTAACTTTAGTGCTTAAAACACGCAACTAATCTTATACAAACACGTTGCCATACATATGAAAAAAAGACTGCTCACATTATTCTTTTTGAGTTCCATTATCAGTTCAATATTTGCTCAAGAGCCTCAAGAGTTTTGGGAATGGGAATTTGAGATGACTAAATACGATTCATTAATTCATGAAAAAATTTATAGAGTTTCAATAGAGGCTAATCAACAAGTTGAACTTATCAAATTTAAAAACAGGAATTATAAGGGACATTTAAATAATGTGATTTGGACAACAAATAAAAAGGAAATAAGAAAGAAAAGAATAAGTAATATTATAAGAATACAAGATTCAATTGCAGGAAAATTATTTAAGAATTTTGAGAAACTGAATTTTGAATACATTCCAGATTGTGAAAAAATTGAAAATTGTATTAATGGGCTTGATGGAGAAACCACTTTCTTCTCAACTGAAACAAAAAAAATGAATAAGACTGTTTCATTTTGGGAACTTACTTCAGATTATTATTACAAAAAAGATATACCAAAAGAAGTAATGACTGCACGAAAAATAATGAACTTTATAAATTCTGAATTTAGTTTAAAAAAACAGTTTGATGATTTCATAAGCAGATTACCGAAAGGTAAATATATTTTTAGTTCAATAATCATGGTGAAAAAATAAAAAAACGTATGGCAACACCGTGTATAATTAATTGCTTTTACTCGCCTACTTACGAAAATCCTCGCGGATTTTCTATTCAGTTTGTATTTACTAAATTAGTCGCTTAATCAACGCAAACAAATCATACACAAACACGTTGGCAAACATAAAAATGGAAAATAGAATAACCATAATATTGATTTTTTTAATAATCCTTTTTAGTTGTAAAAAAGAAGTACAATCAGAAAGAATATTAGCAGCCAAATCAAAAATTGAAAAACAGATTATTTATTCCCAAAATGAAATCGTAATTGACGAAAAAAAGCACTGCTTTGTAAAAGAATTTATTCAAAAAAGCGAAAAAACTTATATAGTAGTAGATTATGTTGACTTTTTTACAGGAGAGAAAGCAATTGAAAAAGCAAAATTAAATGGAGATGCAGATTATAACATTTTGAAAAATGGAGATACAATTTATTTTGTTTACAGCGATTATTATATTTCAAACATAAATCCAAAACTTAGAAAAATTGAATTAGCGAAAGAAATAAAAATTGAATTACTTGACTTTTCGGAAAACTCGAATGAAAATGGATACAAAAATACAACTATAAATGAATTTGAAAAACAATTGGAAAATCACTCATTCGTAACTCTGAATTTGGAAAATGGTATTTGCATTGGAATTAAAGAACAATTTACACCTTGAAAAAACAATAACGATTTGCCAACCCCGTGTATAAAAAATTGCTTATTTTTAGCTTAACCAAAGTTGGTTGCATTTTTGTAAACTCCTATTTTCCTGCGGAAAATAGCCGTTCACTTTAAACGCAACTTTCCATAACACAACAACGTTGTAAAACATTTAACACGAACATTCTGCTGAATTAAAATGGCAAGAGAAAATTGGAATAGCGAAAAGATTTTTGACCGATTAGTGAACAACAAATCGCAGAAAACCTATTGGAATAATATATCGGAATTGAGAAAAAGAGCAACCGAAGAAATTTATGACCAAGCGTATAGTCTTGCCAAGTCTGAAATCGATAAAAATAAGATTATCGGAATTGATGTTTTGGCTCAATTAGGTTTTGACCCAAGAATCCGCCAACAGAAAACTGTAAATTTATACTTTGAGTTATTAGAAAATGAACAAAATGATGACGTTCTTTTTTCTCTATTTTATGGAATAAGTCATAACAATGAAAATCTGACAGAAAAGCAAGTTTTAAAACTGACTGAATTTAAAAATTCTAAAAATAAAGATATTCGTTACAGTTTGGTTTCTGCCCTATCGACAGTTGAAAAACCAAAAGCCATCGAGACTTTAATTGAACTTTCGGAGGATAAATATTCATCAATACGGAATTGGGCGACATTCGGAATCGGAACTTTAAGCGAAGAAAATAATGACCGAATTTTAAACGCATTATGGAAGAGAACAAAAGACAAACATCAAGAAACGAGATTAGAGGCAATTGTTGGATTAGCAAATAGAAAACAAAGTGCAGTAAAAGCAAATATTATTGATGAACTAAAAGACGGAAATTACACAACGTTACTTTTTGATGCGATTACGGAACTTGACGATAAAGAATTTATTTTATATTTAGAAAAAGAATTAAAATCAGCTAAAAATGATGTTAATGCAAACAAAAAATGGCTTGCGGAATTGAAGAGCTGTTTAAATAAATTGAGTGCATAAAAACGTTTCACAACACCGTATAAAATTAATGTGGGTTTTTATTTCTTTCCCAAAGGTTTAGGCTTATTTACTGTGTCACTCATACTTATTTGAGTATTTTTAGGTCGACAAGATAAAAACATAAAATAAGTATAAGCTTAGTGCTAGGCTGATAATCTTTCGATTTTCAACTCCCACACTAACCTTATACAAAACCGTTGTGGTGCATATAAAAACGAAAATTTGAACATTAAAGAAACATTTCTGACTTTACTCATTTTGACAATTGTAGGGTGTAAAAATTATGAAAAAAAGGAAAATCTTCTTGTTCAAAAAGAATTTGGAAAATGGCGAAAAGACAATGATAGTTTGAGTGTTGAATTAAATCTTAAAGAATTTAAAAATTGGCATGAATTAATAGAAAGAGCTGAAAGAATTTCTTGCAATGATAGTGTTCCGAAAATAACTTTAAAAACTGAAAATATATTGAAAACAATTTATTTTCAAAATCCTTGTTGGGAAAATTTTGGTTGTATTTTAATAAAGGAAAAGAATGTTATTGAAATCCATAATAATAAAATTAGTAAGAATTCTGGAGAACTATATTCTTTAGACAGTTTGAAAAATATCTTAAAAAGAGATTTTGAAAATAATGGAAAAAACCCAAGTTTAAGTGATAATCCCGAAAAATTACTTATTCAAATTTCATATGACAAAAATGAATTCAAAAACTTTGAAAAAACCCTTGAAAAATTAATAAAAACTTACGAGGAAATTGCGAAAAAAAGGAATATAAACATTTGGCTGAATGAAAAAATTGAAATTATACCATTAACAAAACCACCACCTCCAATTCCATTATATTAAAAAAATTGAATAAAAACACGCACCACAACACCGTACAAAATTAATTGCTTGCTTTTTGCTCACTTACGAAAATCCTCGCGGATTTTCTTTGTCAGTAATTATTTATTAACTTTATTGCTAAACCACGCAACTAACCTTGTACAAACACGTTGTGTTCAATTCCCAAAAAAAACAGAATTGAACTCAAAAAAGATAATTGATATTTTTTTTGTATTTAGGGATATTTACAAAAAATTCCTAATATTAATATTGTAAAATAAAAATAAATTATGAATACTTTTAATTTAAAAATTCAAAGATTAGAAAAACAAAAAAAACGAAAAACTATAAATACTATTCTCTGTGCAGTAGTAATCCTGTCTCTTATACACATCTCCGAGCCCACGAGACAGGCAGA
>OJFL01000154.1_pt1 | contig 37072 bp, 24 predicted proteins | sample 1594131 | NCBI WGS metagenome assembly OJFL01 (sample SAMN05416782, study PRJEB24817) | seawater metagenome | isolation source: Sea water | place: Canada:Atlantic | collected 2013-07 | reverse complement strand
TACACACTGCATATCGTCGGCAGCGTCAGATGTGTATAAGAGACAGAAACTGCTCATGCCGCTTATTGTTGTGCTGCCCGGTATCGCAGCAGTTATACTGGTTCCAGAGCTTGCTAAACCCGATCAGGCCTATCCCAGTTTGATGACGCTTATGCCTGTTGGCTTGAAAGGAATTATTTTCGCTGCTCTAGTTGCGGCAATAGTTTCGTCTCTTGCTTCTATGACCAATAGCGTTTCAACTATTTTTACTATGGATATATACAAAGATAAGCGTCCTAACGAAACACAGAGCCATTATGTAAAAGTGGGGCGTTCTGTAAGCCTGCTGGCACTTGTTATTGCCATGATCACGGCGAAGCCGCTGCTTGGCAACTTCGATCAAGCCTTCCAATATATCCAAGAATTTACAGGGTTCTTTACTCCGGGTATTTGTGCCCTCTTTATTCTGGGTATGTTCTGGAAGAAAACCACCGCCAATGGTGGTTTGCTAGCAGCTTTGGGGTCCTTTGTTCTCAGTATTGTATTCAGACAGTTTTGGCCCGAACTGCCATTTATAGATCGCGTAGGAATTGTGTTTGTACTGTGTATTGCACTGGCGGTTGTAGTATCTCTTCTAGAGAAGAAAGGCGTGCATGAGAACGCGGTACACTTAGATGAGGTGCAGTTCCATACCACCAGAGGCTTTAACATTGCAGCTATTGCAGTCATTTTCATTCTCATCGCTTTCTATACCGCTTGGTGGTAGGTAGACTGAACAATATGCCGTGCCTGTTAAACCGCACAAAAGATCAGAAGACGGTGTAGAAATATTCTGTTAGCGTTGTTGTACTGAATTAGGGGAATAAAAACTTCATTTTTCCCTATTAAAATACGATATACTACAGGGCTTGAATCAATGAACTTTCGAGCTTGTTGCTGTCGTACTCTTATACAATGCGTAAATAGAATGCATGAAGGCAGTACCTAACAAGGCACAGCGTAATACTATTGAGTAATATGCTGTGCACGTTACTGTAAACAAAAAGCAGCAAGCCAAATAAACACGTTACAGGAGACATCAATGGCAACGAAAGGCGTGAACAAGGTCATTCTTGTAGGAAACCTTGGCAATGATCCTGAAGTTAGATACATGCCGAACGGAAACGCCGTTGCAAACCTAAGTCTTGCAACTAGCGAAAGCTGGAAGGATCAGCAGGGACAACCGCAAGAGCGCACCGAATGGCATCGTTTAACGATGTATCGTCGTTTGGCTGAAATTGCGGGTGAGTACCTAAAGAAAGGTTCGCAGATTTATGTTGAAGGTAAATTGCAAACTCGTAAGTGGCAAGACCAACAGGGTCAAGACAGATACACCACAGAAATTATTGTAGACCAAATGCAAATGCTTGGTGGTCGCGGCGGTGAAGCTGGTGGTGGTAACGGCGGTTACCAACGTCCGCAAAATAACCAGGGCGGTGGATACCAAAACCAGGGCGGTGGCTATAATCAAGCACCAGCTCAGGGCGGTCAGCAACAAGGCGGTTACAACCAAAACCAAGGCGGCGGTTTCAATCAAGCTGCTCCTCAAGGTGGTAATCAGCCTCAGCCAAAAACTCCGCCAATGGCCGAGCCAGACTTTGACTTTGATGACGATATTCCGTTCTAATTCAAGACAAAATATTAAATGTTGAAAAATAATCTTAAAAGCCGCTATTAAGCGGCTTTTTTTTGAATTTTTTTGATACCGATTATCTATGCGGACTGGTATTAACACTGCAAATTGAAACCGCTAGCATGAAACCCTCGCTCGAAACCGAAACGCCTGAAACTCTAAAGCCCAGAGCAATATCATTTACGCTACTCACACTTAGAGCGAACCTCTTCTTTTCACTTCGCTGAAGCTTTTAGCGACTACCCTAGCGTTTAACCTAAGTGTCTACCCGAGGACTTATCTAACTATTTTCACTATTGAGGTTATACGCTTACCTATAAATTCATGGCGTGAAAGTAATTCGCTCAAGGCGTATTTTTACAATATCTCATATAAATAGAGACTTTCTTGCTTGTCGTCACTAATTGAGTAATATATTGTTTTAAACTTGTTTACAAAGATTTAGCATAATATGAAAACGTTATCCCTATTGAGTGTCTTGTGGTGTAGTGCGGGTTTATTGCTCAACTCGGCATCTTTCGCAGCACAAAATGTCTACAAAGACTTCCCAGCTGATGTAATGCCTGAGCTCAGCGAAAGTGGAAAGCTACAGGTAGGGGTTAAAACCATTGATGTTGCATACCCCGAAGCGGCAATGACAATGTCAGGAGAAATGGTAAAGCGTAAGTTAACCCTCGAGGTTTGGTATCCTGCATCAGAGAGCACGGAGCTGGCGATCTATAGCGATGAAACACGTAGCGGTAAGTCTTTTGAAATTCAAGCTGATGCCTATCGCGATGCGCCCATTATGGCGACGGACGAAAACTATCCTATCGTAGTCATCTCTCACGGTTATACCGGCTACCGCACACTAATGCATTATCTTGGCGAGCACTTGGCTTCTCATGGGTATGTGGTTGCCGCCATTGACCATACAGACTCAACAAACAAAGACGTTAATTTTGCAGAAAGTCCTTACAGTGGGTTTCCAAGTACGCTGTTGAATCGCTCGAGAGATCAGGTGTTTACGCTTAATGCGATTTCTCAGCACAACTTCTTTGCCGACGAGGTGGATGAAACTCGCGCAGGAGTGATTGGTTACTCAATGGGCGGATATGGCGCAATGAGCACGGTGGGAGGTTGTTACGCGTTTAACGATACTACGGCTGCCACTTTTACCGGTACACAAGACCCTGCAACAGTGCAGTTGGTCAAAGCGGCCTTAAACACCTGCGCAGGTGGCAAGCCTTCAAGTGATGACACATTACCCGCATGGAAAGCCGCCCTGGCACTGGCACCGTGGGGCGGGCAGCAGCAGTTGTTTGATACAAAGTCGATATCCAATATCAACGTACCGGTGTTGTTTGTAGCCGGAGATAACGACGATATATCAGGCTACGATGGCATTCGTTGGTTGTTTGATCACACAACGCATAAAGATACCAAGTTACTAACCATTAAAAACGCACGTCATAATGTTGCACCTCACCCGGCACCGAAAGAAGCGTATGGCAGTGAGTTCGACTTGGGTAGCTATATAGAGCCCGCATGGGAAGAGCAAAAGCTTAATGCGATTAACGAACACTTTGCCTTAGCGCTAATGAATTGCCATGTAAAAGCCATGCCAGATTATTGCGCATTTTTAGAGGTAACGGGCAGTAGTGACCAGGTACCAAGCGGCGGTGAGACGCCTGCGCCTTGGAAAGGTTTCGATAATCGCTGGGCGTTAGGGTTACATATGGAAGGAAAAGGCGGAAAATAATTCTGTTTTAAAATCTCTTTGTTAGAGAGTTTATTTGTTACCCGCGAAGGGGCTCGACTATGAGCCCCTTTTTTATGCGTTTCTTGTTCGTTTATTTCTTTTGCGAAACGGTAATACCAGTCCGCATAGATAATTCCCAACTCAGCGAGGCTTAAAATGTTCGTAATCGCGGACTGGTATAACTATTGTTACAACTCATTGCTGGAATATTGTTCAGCATAGGTTAATGTAAACAGAGTCGATATAAGCGTAAGCATCAACCTAATATCTAGCACACAATCTATTAAGCCTAGTGTGCAGTAACCATTGCTGTGACAGTGGCTCGACACTATTATTTCCCCAAAAGGAATTGCTATGAAATTGAATTATCCTGCATCGCAACTAGCACGCGCTGCCCTTTTAACAACCATGCTATCAATTACCCCATTGAGCACAACATTCGCAGCTGATAGCTCAGTATCAACGTCGTCTGAGAAAAGTGCAGAGCTTACCAACCTTGAAATGTACGCCAGACAAGGAGACTGGGAGCGTGTTATTGATAAGCTGGAGGACGTAAAAGGAAAAAGTCCAGAGCAATATAATTTGCTGATTTCAGCACTCATGAATACAGATTTAGACGATGCCGAAGAAGTAGCTGAAGAGTTTATAGCAAGCTACAGCAAAGATTATCGTGCCTTTCATACCCATGCCAACGTAATGGGAGCGCAGGCGTCAAACAGTATCTTTTCAGCTTTGGGTTATGCAAAAAAAGCCAAAAGCAGCTTAGAGCAAGCAATTGCTATTGCGCCTGACGAAATTGCGGTTTATCGCGCTCTAATGCAATTTCATTTAGTTGCTCCTTCCATTGCCGGTGGTGATATGGATGAAGCGAAAAAGTTGGCAGAAAAGATCGCCACAATTGATAGCGTAGAAGGCCAATTCGCTTTGGCTAGCTTCTATCTTAAAGACGATAATGAAGACCAAGCACGTGCTATTTACGACGCGCTTGCACAGAATGAGGCCTCGGCCTTACGAGCTAACTTTGAATTCGGCAGTCATTATTTATCTTCTGAAAAATACAGCCACGCTTTTGAAGCGCTGTCGCCACTAATGGAAATGTCGGTAGCAACGGTAGAAAGCAAAGATTCGGCGCAATGGCACGAGTACGAACAGCGCGAAAGCAATTTGCTGTACGGCAAATACCGCCTTGGCCAAGTAGCGTTAAACAGCGACAAATTTACCAATACGGGCATTGCTGCATTAGAGCAGTATATTGATGGCTTCAATACAACGAATATCGATACAGCAGGCCTGCCAAGTGTAAATTGGGCCCAACTGCGACTCGCAGAGCTGCGCTTAAATGCCAATGACATTGAGAAAGCGAAAAGTACGCTGGCGCTTATCAATGGGAGCGAGGGCGAACGTTTTTCAAAAATTCTGAAAGCGTTAAAAAAGAAGATTAAAAAGCGGGCTTAAAGCCGTTTGTTAAGAACAGCCTGAAAGCAGTCAATATCACGTTCAGGCTGTTAGTTTCTTTTCGTTTCTTTTCGTTTTAAACCGCTTTCACTGAATAGATAAGCGCTGTTTCTGGGAAAAGCACGGGTAGTTGCATGCCATACTTCATAAGCACCTCTCCTGTAAACACCTTGCCATCTAGTTGCTGAAGAATGGAAGGGCTATACTCTTTAAGTACTTCAGGCCAAACTCGTTCAACGGTATATTTTTTCTCAGCATCTAGCCCTGCAAAATAAAAACGAGCAGGAGTAGTACGGCGGGTTTCTTGCACACTGTTATAAGCAAAAACACCTTCCTCTTTATTCTTCGACGCATAACCAAACTTAACATTAAGGCCATCATCATCCATACGGAACAAGTCGCCGCCATGCGTGAGATGTCTAATGCGTTTGTAGAGTGAAATGGCATCGGTAAGCACTTTTTCTTCGTGCTCTGTCAGTTCACGTGGGTCCATTTCAATACCCATATGACCAAACATCGCTACTGCAGAACGAATTTCGATGGGTAAGTTTCTACCGGTAATATGGCAGTCGCGCGGGCCTACATGGGCACCCATTACCTCTGATGGGAAAAAGAACGAGCAGCCACGCTGAATATACAGTCTGTCTAACGCGTCATTTGAGTCGGAAGTCCAAAAGCGGTCAGTATGAGGAAGTATGCCTAAGTCGATACGTCCGCCGCCCGAGCAGCAGCTTTCTATTTCAATACCAGGATGGGCTGCTTTAACGCGGTCGATGAGACTATAGAGAGCGGCCATTTGGCCATACATGGCAGGCTTGCCGTGCAGGTTGCCAGGGTGATTAACGTCGCGGTTCATATCCCATTTAATGTAGCTAATTTTAGGGTAGGCGGCGAGTATGTCGGTAATCACCTTAAACAGATATTCAACAACATCGTTGTTGGTCAGGTCGAGTACATACTGATTTCTAAACGGTACGTGGGGGTTGTTTTCGCTTTGTAATGCCCATTCAGGATGATTGCGATATAGGTCGCTATCTGGGTTCACCATTTCAGGTTCAAACCAAATACCAAACTCCATCCCCAACCCCGTTACGTGGTCTATTAACCCGTCGAGCCCTTCTGGATAAATTTCTTCATCTACAAACCAGTCGCCAAGGCCTGCTTTGTCATGACGTCGTCCCTTAAACCAGCCGTCATCCAGCACAAAACGCTCAATCCCCAACGGCGCCACCTTGTCAGCAAGGGCCTTTAAGGTTGCTTCGTCGTGGTCGAAATAAATGCCTTCCCATGTGTTGTAGTGCACAGGACGAGGTTTTGATTCTGCGCTATGGTGTAAAATATTGCTGCGTATAAATTGATGAAATTGCTGTGACAGCGAGGAAAAGCCATCATTGCCATAGCCGGTGTACAAAACGGGAGTGGTATAGCTTTCACCTTTAGAAAGTACTACTTCACCGGGGAATAATAGCTCGCCAAACTGCACATAACTTCTACCATCAGCCATAAGCTCTGCACGCAATTTGTGATTGGCTGATGCACCTAAGTGGTAGCCGTAGCATTCACCCTGCAATTCCCCTGTGCCTTGAGGATAGGCAATTAAACCTGGGAAGGTGTCGTGGGAGGTTTTACCGCGGCGGTTTTCTCTCACGTAACTGCCAAAAAAGAGGTCGTGATCGCTAGTTTGAAACTCTGCTGACCATCTACCTTCAAAGGTTTTAATTTTATTAACAGTGGTTGGAAGCGGCAGGCTTGCAGCATTTAAATAGCTAAGGTGAAGCGCTGTTTGCCCCGTATTCTCAACACGCGAGCAAAAGGACGCTACGGTAGTATTGGCGTCTAAACTCACCGTTGTAATTAGTCGCATACCTCTATGCTCATCTTCACCAATAAACTCTACAGAAGCGTCGTTTTGGATAACATCAACAAGACTAAATCCTGCTGACCATTGATCTTTATCACCTGACACTTCAAGGCCTGGCTGTCCGGTCCATCCTTCACCATGCGTAGGCACCAAGCTGATAGGAGGCTCGATAACCGGTGCACACTTGGCTTCTTGACGGGTGTTTAAAATACTGAGCATTTCAGGTGTTGTGGAATCGCTTAATGGCGCGCCGTAATAGATGGCTTTTGGCATACGACCTTGGCAGTCAAAGATGAGCGTTGCGACATTGTTCTTTAGTGTTACGAATGATGAAAAAGATGACATGTAAACCTCTGCTTTAATCATGTTTAAAACATTGTTGCTGGTTATTTTCGCTCAATAACACAAAGAGAATAGCTAACCCATTCTCTTTGCTATTGAATTGATTAGGCCTGTTGCTTTTCGATGGCGAGGGAGAACTCACTCTTTTGACGAAATATGACTTTATTCACAATAAGTGCAAAAGAAACGCAACCCAAGAGCGTGATGAACATAAGATGGATATAGTGCAAACCAAACGGTGCATAAAAAGGTGACGCTTCAAAACTCACAAATGCATAAAACGCTACCCCGAATAATACCGCCCCAATAGCGGCAAACGCATGCACATTTCTAAACAGTAAACCAACAATGAACACTGATAGAATAGGCATACTCAAAAGGCCGTACAGCTTTTGTACGAGGTTAATAATGCTATCGGCTTGCTGATATACAGGAATAAGTGCAAGAGAGACTAAGCACAAAAGCACTGTCACATAACCGCTTAACTTGGGCACATTAGGTGTTTTATTCACATAGCTTTCGTGAATATCGCAAACATAAAGAGCAGTAGCCGAGTTAAGGTTACTATTAAATGTGGTGAGTACTGCGGCTGCCATAGCTGCGGCGAATACGCCGGAGAGCCAATCGGGTAACACGGTGGCAACTATTCTACCGTAGGCACTGTCGCCGATGTCGCCAAACAGCTTGTATGAAACAATGCCGGGAATAACAATAATTGCCGGTACAATAACTAATCGAATTCCTGCTGCCGCAAAAACGCCTTTTTGTGCCTCTTTTAACGAAGGCGCCGCCATGGCTCTTTGTGTAATAACTTGGTTGGTACCCCAGTAAAACATCTGGATGAAAATCATACCCGTTAGCAGCGTGTGCCAAGGAATAGGCGAGTCGTCATCACCAATTAGTGTGAGACGCTCTTGGGGAATGCCATCGAAGTTATAATCAATGGCTTGTAATGCCAGAATGAGCACCACTACTGCCATAGTAAGTAACAAAACACCGGAATACGTATCTGAAACTGCTACTGCGCGAAGGCCTCCAAATATGGCGTAAAGCGCACCTACTACAACAAATATCACTGCAATATACATTAACGGCAGTTCAACATTGAACATGGATTGCATAAACAATGAGCCAGAATAAATAACCGCAGGACAAAAAATGAGTGCGCTGCCTGCAAAAAATAGAACGCTTATTACGGCTCGAATATGTTTATCGTTATAACGAAGCTCTAAAAGCTCAGTGGTGGTTGTACATTTGAATTTGTAATAAACGGGCAAGAATACTTTGGCTAAAACAAACAACCCCACAACAGCAGAAAACTCCCACAAAGCGAGTAATGCCATTTGATTACCATTCATACCAACGAGCTGGTCGGTACTTAAATTTGTGAGCGTAATACTGCCTGCAATGAAATACCAAGCTAACCCGCCGCCGGCAAGAAAGAGCTCGCGATTCTGACTTTGTGAGTTTCTGTTTTGGCCGCGACAGCTAAGGTAAGTTAAAAAACCAATTAGCGCGGTAACGAAAACAAAGACAGACACTTGAATAGTGCTGGAAAACATTTACTTACTCCTAGATTTCATTACTGCTTGCTGGTCTCGAATTTCACATTATTGATAAAGCGAGAAGGAAACTTAGTGTTGTGAAGGTGGATGGTTCGATTAATTTGAAAAATCGACCCCAATATATTGAAGAGAACAGAAAGTACGCCGGTTTTGTGGAGAGACGAAAGTTCTTCAGACGTTAAGTTTTGCAATCGCTGCTCGTTTAACATTGCCAAACCGCCTACGCGTTGTTGCGTATTGTCTGAGTATTCAATGATCAAATCTGTTGGCTGAATAAGGTTTAATGCTGCAATGTCATTAAGCAATGCGGCAGTTTGCTGCATTGCGGTAACCCGCTCTTTTAACAGCTTTTGTTTATTATCTAAATAAGCCGTTGGTCGGCCACTAGATAGAAACAACGCCTCTCCTTTAGTTGTTGAGACCGCAGGAGAGTCGATATCTAGAACTGTTTGAGGTGCCTCTGGATCTTTTTCAAAATTAAGGGTGAACGGCAAGGTCCGCAAGCTTAATGGAGTAAAGCGAGCAAGCCACGTCCCCTGCGTTTCAAACACATTTTCTTTTGGTGCAAAGCCACACAGCGCAGAAATAGTCCAGCGCTGCTGATTTGCTACTTTACTGAAAAATAGAGGGAATTCACTGGAAGCCTGAACGGCTTCTTTAATTTCCACATTAACAAGATGAAAATTGGAAAATGTTGTCGGTAGACGGCTTTCGTCTACGTAAGTACTACTGTGTTGTTCACTAGATAAAATCTGAAAATTTGGCATTTTTTATTCTCGTTAGCTCGCTAACCACTGCTCAATGTAATTTCTATGATTGGGCAAGCTGCTTAATTTTTGTTGCGTAATGAGTTGGTTTTGCTGAATAACCTTATTGGCTAAATCCCGTTGAGTGTAGAAGTGGGACTGCAAAGAGAAGTCTGGGGAGAACCCCATTCCATACAGAACATATTGATAACTGGCGGCGGGGAAAAGCTCTATTGCTGCGGAAAAGTCAGCAATTTGCGGCCCCCGGTATTTCCAAATTTCCAAATCTTCTTTTAACGAGTCGGGAATAGACGCCGCGTCTCTATTCGCTACCCAATAAGGTTCAGAGCGCTGATTGAAAATGTAATGGAGCTTTAAAAAATCGATAATGCGCTGCCAGCGATACTGCATTTGCTTATTAAAGCGCTGACTTATTATTGGCATAGCAGAAGCGGGCGTTGGCATTTGTTCGGCAATATAGCGAGCAGAAATCTCGATTAACATGAGCGCTGTGGCTTCTAAAGGCTCTACAAACCCTGCAGATAATCCCACACCAATACAGTTGCCCTTCCAAATCTGCTTTTTATAGCCGGAATCGAAGCGTATCACGCGAGGCGTTAGCTCACCTTTGTCGTCTCCTACATAACGGCGCAACAACTCTTCTGCACGTTCGTCTGTCGTAAAGTCTGTAGAGTCGACATGGCCTACGCCACGTCGAGAGGATAGCCCTATATCCCAAATCCAACCTGCTTCTTGGGCGGTGGCTTGAGTATAAGGTTTGATTTCGAAGTCACCGTTATAGGGTACGTGCAGTGCTAAAGCGGAATTGTTAAATAGTGTATCGTTGGCAGACACTACAGGCTCACTTAGTGCTTCGCCCAAAAGCATTGAGCGAAAACCAGAACAATCTACAAACAGATCAGCTTCTAAAATACTATTATCGTTTAGCGTAATGCTCTCAATGCATTGTTTTGAAGACGTTTCTACTTGTTCTACTGTGGCTACTTTGTGAGTGACGCCCAGTTCTTCTTTACAGAATGTTTTCAGCATATCGGCAAATGCGCCGGCGTCTAAATGATAGGCATAGTTTGATTGTGCACTACTATATTCTTCTTCATTGAGAGTACGCGGTGCCATGTTTTGTTCGCAGACATGCTGCTGAAAATTAGTGGAGTTGGCAAATTCAGAAATATTGTCGATATACGGAGCCATTTCTACGCGGCCGTAACCCAGAGGTACAGTAAACGGGTGGTAATAAAAATCGCCGTCTCCATTAACCCAATTAACAAACTTCCCACCTTGTTTAAACGCGGCAGAACATTTTCTAAATACTTCTTTTTCCGAAAGCCCGATATCTTTGAGCGTATTTCGCATGGTAGGCCAGGTTCCTTCACCTACGCCTACTGTGGGGATGTCGCTAGACTCAACCAGCGTTATATCTAATCCACATTGCCCTTTTGCTATTTTATGTTTAGCAGCAACGATGGCCGCAGTTAACCAACCAGCCGTTCCACCGCCAACAATAACGATACGTTGTTTTGATGATGTGTTAGTTGAATTATTCATAGGAGACGATTGCCATTGTTTTACTACATTTATTCACAAACTTACTCGTTTTCCAACAAGCTTGTGAATAAAAGGCAGGGTTCTCACCCTGCCAACACACACACGCTTTAGAATGAACCTCTAATACCTACCGCGTAACGAGAGCCGTTATCTTCGATAGAGTAAATTTGGTCAGGGAAACGACCCACTTGCGTTAATTCTTCTTCGGTTACGTTAATACCCTCAAAGAATACAGTGAAGTTTTCGTTGATATCGTAGCTTGCACTCACATCCCACTGTCCGTAAGTTTCAGTAGTAACAGGTTCTCCTGTTGCACCGCCTACAGATGTGTTGTCTAGCGCAAATAAGAACGACTCACGATTGTTGAATGCCACTCGCGCTTGGAAGGCATCACGCTCATAGAAAACAATTAAGTTTTGAGAGTCACCAAGCCCGGGTAAAGCAAACGTTTGTGATGTATCGCCGCTTACCGCTGCGTCACTGTTTACAACGGTGGCATTAGCTGTGATACCAAAGCCGTTGTCCCAAACGTGCGTAAGTGCAACTTCGTAACCGTTAACCGTTGCAGTTTCACCGTTTTGTGGACGAGTTACAGTGTAAACTTCGCTTTCACCGTTCAATTCTTCCGTATCGGCCACAACATCACGGTCTGGGTTTTGTGGGTCTAGTGAAAGACCTTCAGCACAGTTCGTTTCGGCACAACGATATCCATCTACCGCACTTCTGTCGGTCATTGAATAGGTTTCATTGCCAGACAGTGTCACGATAAAGTTCTGAACGTCTTTACTAAAGAAAGCGAACGAGAAAACAGAGTCATCGCTGTAATACCACTCAAACGACAGATCCCAGTTTTCTGCTTCAAATGGTTGCAACGACGGGTTACCACCATTCGCTTGCAAGTTTTGTCGACGTGGTTCGCCAAAGGTTGTTGCTGGAGACATTTGCGCCATGGTTGGACGAGTAAGCGAGTCGTAGCGCGAGAAGCGCACTAACATATCTTCCTGTACTTCTAGCTTAACGTTTAGGCTAGGAAGCAGGTTAGAGTATGAGGATGTACCTGTAATATCGTCAGCTGGAGCAAATCGGTTTGCAAACAACGTTAAATCGGCGGTGGGCACGATATCAGAAACAAAAGCTTGTACCGCAGATACAGCTACACTTGTTTCTTCATAACGTGCGCCAAAGTTCATGGTTAGTGGCATATCACCAAGTTCGTAACCAAACTCAAACTGAGCATATAGCGCCGTTACATCTTCTTCAATGTTGTAGTAGTTAGGTTGAAGCGTTGGGATAACCGGAGCGCCTTGTGACGCTAGGTAGTCTAGATAAGCATCACCATCATAGGTGTACCACGTATCAATTAACCCACTGAAATAGTTATTGGCAGTGAATGGGCGAATGTTAAGCTCGTCCACAGGCGCTGGCGTACCGTATCCGCAAAAAGCACACTGAGATGCAAATTCTTGGAACACGTACTTTTCACGTTCTGAGCGCAGGATACCAAAGTCCGCTCTGCGAAAAACATCAGAGTCTGAGAGGTATGTGAAGTCTGCTTTATATTCAACAACATCATCTTCAGACGCTTGAGTGTTACCCAAATCGTTATAGTGCAAACGAGTTAGTGAAATATCAGGAAGTTGGCCATTGCCGAAACCGTCGTGAATAACTGTTGGCGTGCTGCCCGTTCCATCGAAAGAGTAGTTGTTAATAATGCCAATTACGTTAAAGCGACCTTCACCCGCGATATCGTTTTCAGCAGAAGAACTTTGCACGTCAAATTCTGCAGACAATGCATCATTAATTTGCCAATCAATATTTAAGCCGAAGCCTTGACTGGTTACATCACGTACTCCGCGAGATGACGAAACGAAGTCAGAAGCTGGATTGCCACTACCTTGGTGTAAGTCTATTTCTTGGGTGAATTGAATCGCGGTACCGTTATCGGAAATTTGAGCCGAGCCCACGCGGTCAGGTTCAAACCATGAAGCAAGATCGGTTACTTGCGAGTCAACTTCAAACTTAGACACAAAACCATCTAACGTAATGGTTACGTCATCTGAAGGCGCATACTGTGCAACAAGCGACACGTTTGTGCGTGTTCTATCTTGCTGATCGACAATTTGATCCCAGTTGCGTGGGAGGTATACGTTATCAGCAATGATACCGTCGTTGCGATTTGAAAGCGTTAATCCTGGACGCCAACCGGCTGTTTGAATGCGGTTTATTTGAACTTGGCGTTCTTGATGTGAAGCGGCTAGCAATAAACCAACTTTGTCGTCGGCAAAGGTGTTACTTACCAAGAAAGACGCTTGTGGAGCGGTCTCTTCAGATAGGCTTTCATACATTCCTTTTACGCTGCCAACGGCCTGAAAACCGTCATAGTCAAATGGACGCGCTGTCGTAATGTTAATCGTTGAACCAATGCCACCAGACTGTAAATTGGCAACCGCACTTTTATAAATGTTTGCGCCAGTAATTTGGTCGGCAGCAAGAACGTCGAAGTTAAACGCACGACCGGCTGAGTCTGTTGCCAACTGACGTCCATTTACCAGCACCGTATTAAATTGTGGACCAAAACCACGTACAGTAACCTGCTGACCCTCACCGCCGTTACGGTCGATTGAAACACCAGTGATACGCTGCAGCGACTCTGCCACATTCAAATCTGGAAATTTACCTAGGTCTTCTGCGGCAATACCGTCTGACACAGCAAGGTTTTCTTTCTTGTTGGCCATGGCGCGCTTTAAGCTGCTAACGATGCCGCGAACTTCAATAATTTCAACAGGTGCATCGTTTACATTTTGCGTCTCAGAATCTTGCGATAATGCAACGGGCGAGTGCAGCGCAGATGCAACGGCAACACCTAGTAGGGTGCGTCTAGCAACTGGTCCGTATTGTGATGTGCTTTTTTTATGTATCACTGTGTTTTCTCCGTGGGTAGGCTACGTTTAACGTATTTTTCACTCAAATTACGTCTAGATGTGCGCCTTTCAAGCTTTTTAACATTACTTTTACACATTGAGTGTTATATTTTTCTAATTTTAATTTTGTAACATTATGAAAAATATACGCTAATTCTAAAAAGGTAAAAGGTGAAACGTTTACCTTGTTTTCAATACCAGCACAAAAAGACAATGTAATTACAATGTTATAAAAACTTTTTTTGCATAAAAAAAGAGCATTTTATTACAACGTCTTATTAACATTTGGAAAAATAAGGAGTTTTAGTTGCACCGAATGCGCTCTACTGCTTCTTTCCATCCGCCGTAAGCTTGATCACGCTCTGCTTTTGACAATCGAGGAGTGAACACTCTATCGCTTGTCCAACAATGAGTAAGCTCATCAATAGATGAAAAAATACCGTGTTGAAGACCGGCTAGAAATGCTGCACCAAGCGCCGTAGTTTCAGTAACGTCAGGCCTTTCTACTTCTGCGCCTAATATGTCTGACAAAAAGCCCATAACCCAATCATTTTGCGACATACCGCCATCTACACGGATGTTTGTTGGCCTTGCACCATCGCTTTCCATTGCCTTTTGAAGGTCTTTGGTTTGATAACAAACCGATTGCAATCCGGCTGCCACAATTTCGCTTATACCAGTGTCTCTTGTGAGCCCTAAGATAGCGCCACGTGCATCAGGATCCCAGTACGGAGCGCCTAAACCAGTAAAGGCAGGAACTAAAAATACACCGTTATCCTGTCTTGCTCGTTGTGCTAATGCTTCTGATTCTGCCGCATCACTGATGAGTTTTAGGCCGTCTCGCAACCACTGAACAGTGGCTCCGGCCATAAAAATGCTGCCTTCTAGTGCATAGGTGGTTTCGCCGTTAATTCTGTATCCCACAGTGGTCAGTAATCTGTTTTTAGACTGAAGTGGCTTGCTGCCTGTATTCAAGATCATGAAGCAACCAGTCCCATAGGTACTTTTTGCCATGCCTTTTTCAAAACAGGCTTGCCCTACAAGTGCTGCTTGTTGGTCGCCTGCTACGCCTTCAATAGGTATGGCGCACCCTATAATACTTGCATCAATAACACCGTAGTCATCGGCACAATCCATCACAGTGGGCAGCATATTTGCAGGGATATTAAACTGCTTAAGCAAACGCTCATCCCACTGTTGCTCATTTATATCAAAAAGCATAGTGCGAGAGGCATTAGTGGCATCTGTCTTGTGCGACTTGCCGTTGGTTAATCGCCAGATAAGAAAGCTATCTACAGTACCAAACAGCAGCTCTCCGTTTTCGGCTTGCTGTCTAGCGCCATCCACATTGTCTAAAATCCATGCTACTTTTGTTGCTGAAAAATAGGGGTCAAGAAGAAGCCCTGTAGAGGTGTTAATGTAGGAAACAAACTCTTCATCTTTGCTGAGTTCTCGACATTGTTGAGCTGTTCTCCTGTCTTGCCATACAATTGCAGGATAGACAGTTTTACCTGTATTCTTGTTCCATACCAACGTTGTTTCGCGTTGGTTAGTGATACCAATTGACGCTATGTCGGAGGGCGCTAACGAACATTTGTTGAAAACTTCTTTGAGAGTAAAGAGAACGCTTTCCCAGATTTCCTCTGGATCGTGTTCTACCCAACCGTCTTTCGGGTATTTCTGAGAAAACTCTTGTTGAGCAACGGCGACTATTTTGCCATTAGGTGAAAAGATAATGCTTCTAGAACTTGTTGTGCCTTGATCGATGGCAAGAATATGTTGGCTCATGCTGTCACCTCTACAATATTATTTTCATAGAGTTTGCATCATTTACACCTATTTAACAATGCCGTATTTTCGAAAACGAACATTTGAATGTTCGAACGAACGTGTGCACTTGCGTCATTTGCACGTATACTGTTAGCGTAATTGTTCTGAGTTAACACCTAGCGCTAACAATGCTGAATGGTCACCAAGGTAAGAAATGAATCAAACGCAACGACATGAAAAAATAATAGCCCTTATAAAGCAGCATGGCTTCATGTCGATTGATGATCTGGTTTCTACCTGTGACGTCACTCCACAAACGATTCGACGAGATTTAAACCAGCTTGCGAATACTGGCGTTATAAGCCGTTACCATGGTGGCGCTGGCTTAAACCGAAGTTGGGAAAATACGCCTTACCAAGAACGTAAAACGCAAAACAGCGATGTTAAAGAGAAAATCGCTAACGCAGTGGCCGCTATGATCCCCGACGGCGCATCTTTGTTTATCAATATAGGCACCACAACAGAGCTAATTGCAACGAAGCTACTTAACCACAGTAATTTGCATGTGGTAACGAACAATATTCACGTGGCGACCATCTTGTCAGCAAAAGAAGATTTCTCGGTAATTATTGCGGCCGGTGAAGTACGCTACAGAGATGGCGGTATTATTGGCGAGGCAACGTGTGACTTTATCAGCCAGTTCAGAATGGATTATGGCATCATTGGTATCAGCGGTATCAGTGCCGACGGCGCGCTTCTCGATTTTGATTTTCGTGAGGTAAAGGTTTCTCAAGCCATACTAGAGCATACACAACACGTTATTTTAGCTGCCGACTACAGCAAGTTTGAACGGCGCGCTATGGTAGAGCAGGGCCACATTTCGCAAGTAGACTGCCTGGTATGCGACCAACCCCCCCCTGCATCAATTAAAAAAATCATCAAAGAAAACAATATCAAGTTTGTTCAAGCTTAGGCACATCAAAGCCTGCTACCCTCTTGCCCATTTTATCCATAACTTGCACCTCTAAATGTATTACTGCGGCTGCTCGCCACACATAAACTGTTAATTAGCATTTATAAATATAAGTGCCATTAGAGTTGGTGATTTGTATCTTAAATTTTGTTTTTTAATTTTCGTTTATGTTCGTTTTTGTTGACATGAGTTCTTTTTGGTTGTCAAATAACCAAATAAATAGTGTGTCACTAAGGGGCAGATAATGGAAAAAAGTATGCAAGATAGCAGCGTAGTTGATGTGCTTGTTGTTGGAGGCGGTGTTAACGGCGTTGGCGTGGCTTTAGATGCGGCAGGGCGAGGGTTATCTGTCACCTTGTGTGAGAATGGCGATCTGGCTGGTGCAACATCATCGTCTAGCAGTAAGCTTATCCATGGCGGCCTCAGATATTTAGAGCATTACGAATTTCGACTCGTTAAAGAGGCACTGGCCGAGCGTGAGGTATTGCTTCAAAAAGCCCCACATATTATGTGGCCATTGCGTTTTCGCTTACCTCACCAAAAGCATTTGCGTCCAGCTTGGATGATAAGAATTGGGCTATTCCTCTACGACTCGCTGGCCAAGCGGAATATGCTGCCTCGTTCAAAAAGGGTAAAAACCTCCAGTGAAAGTCCATTAGTTAGCGACATTTCAACCTGCTTTGAGTATTCAGATGGCTGGGTTGATGATGCGCGCTTAGTTGTTCTTAATGCATTAGCAGCAAAAGACCAAGGTGCTACTATCCGCACCAGAACAGAGTGCATAAGCGCTGAGAAAGAAGCTGCATTGTGGAAGGTGACTTTACGTGATCATGAAGGTAAAACGTTTATAGTAAAGGCGAAATCTATTGTCAATGCCACGGGGCCATGGGCTGTTTCATTCCTTGATAGATTGGTAGATGTGAAAAATCCAAATGCTATGCGCATGGTAAAAGGCAGCCACTTTGTTGTTCCAAAACTCTATGACACCGATGAAGCTTATATTTTACAAAATAAAGATGGTCGCATTGTTTTTGTTATTCCTTACGAAGACGACTTCAGCTTAGTGGGTACAACGGATGAAGACTTCCAAGGAGACCCTCTAGATGCTGCTATCTCTGATGATGAAACCCGTTATCTTATAGACGTAGTCAACACTTATTTTAAAACCAAGATAAGCACAGAAGATATAGTGCACAGTTATAGTGGTGTAAGACCGTTACTAGAAGAAAAGAATGCCTCGGCACAAGAGCTCACAAGAGACTATAAAGTAGAGCTTAAGGGTGAAGTAGGAGAGCCAGTCTTACTCAACATCTTTGGCGGGAAAATTACTACTTACAGAAAGCTGGCAGAACATGCTGTAGACAAGCTTGTGTCATGCTTTCCGCGAGCAAAAAAGGCATGGACAAGAGAAGCTCCGCTTCCCGGAGGTGCGTTTTCTGATAAGGCGTCATTGTCAGCCGAGTTAAAAAGCAGCTATCCGTGGTTACCAGAAAGCGTTATTCAGCGCTATGTGCGCCAGTACGGTTTGCTTTGCCATAAATTTTTAACCGGCGCGTCAGGTTTGAATGATTTAGGGCAAGATTTTGGAGCCCAGTTATTTGAAGCAGAAATAGACTATTTGATAGAGCACGAATGGGCGCTAACAATTGAAGACGTTTTGTGGCGCAGAACTAAGCACGGTTTACGCTTGAATGATATTCAAAAAGAATCTCTGTCTAATTACATAGAATACAAAGTAAAGGCGATTAAGCAACTTGTTGATATAAGAGCAACTGCATAACGGTGTCATGCAGCGCTTTATCTTTTTGAAAAAGCGGCCGATAATCTCAAAGAGTGTGCATCATTAGCTTGCGCATCTTTGATGACTATTGGACAACAAAAATGACAGAAAAAGAAAATAGTTCACAATCAACCGCACTGAAAATATTCATAGTTTTGATTTTCATCGGTGTCCTCGGTTTTTTTATAAATAACCTTTACACCGGAGACTCTGATACCACGGTCGTGGCTTTTTCAGAGCATGCAGAGAAGTTTGAACGCCACGTCATATCTTCGCATTATCAGTGGCAAGTGCGACAAAAGCCCAGCATGATCATGCTTATTCACTATAATGACAGTGGAAGGGAAGTGAATAGAAAGCCGGTGAGAATGAATCACTACGGTTGGCCCACCGCGCAAGAAAGCGATGAAGGCTGTGCAAAAGTCTGGACGTCGTTAATCGGAAGTCCTCTGCGGGTGGACGGGTTCAATGTTAAGGCACGGTTTTACTCAACGGGTACCGACAATAACGACGGCGATTTTGATAGCCGAAGTTTTTGGTGCCGATACAGTATAAGTAAAGGTGTAGAATTTGATTACTTTCCAGCTATTGGCGAAGTAACCCCACCTAGACTTTAGGATAAAGTTAATAAGCGCATCTATTTGTTATAAAGAGCCGATTTATCACTAAACTTTAAGACCACGGGCATCAGGCACCTCTGCCAAGAGTTTGCTAGTGCTACAGTAAAATGCCGATGAAAAGGATGCGGTGAATCTTTGCTACACTCTACTTTCTTCTGCTATTTCATATTAACAATGTGATTTTTGAGAAATTTGGTTATTTGCATAAGTTTTGACCTTCATTTCTCACCTTTGCAGTACGTTGCATAAATAGAGGTTGCAAAAAATGAAGTTATTTTAACCGTAAACATAGGCATTGCTTGCCCAAAATTGCCCTCATTGTTAAAGTGTGCGAAATAACAATCGACTTCACGTTAAAGCGTCGCCATCTCACCCTTGCAAATACGCGTTAACATAAAAACAGGAATACACTCTTCATGTTTAAAAAGCTTCGAGGCATGTTCTCTAACGATCTGTCCATCGACCTCGGAACAGCTAATACGCTGATTTACGTTAAAGACCAAGGCATAGTTCTTAATGAGCCTTCTGTTGTCGCTATTCGACAAGAACGCGCTGCCGGCCCCAAAAGCGTGGCCGCGGTTGGTGCAGAGGCGAAACGCATGCTTGGTCGTACACCAGGTAACATTCGTGCCATTCGCCCTATGAAAGACGGCGTTATTGCCGATTTCTACGTGACCGAAAAAATGCTTCAGCATTTCATCAAACAAGTTCACGACAACAACTTTATGCGCCCTAGTCCACGAGTACTCGTGTGTGTGCCATGTGGCTCTACACAAGTAGAAAGACGTGCAATTAAAGAGTCGGCGCTAGGTGCTGGCGCCCGAGAGGTATACTTAATTGATGAGCCTATGGCGGCGGCCATTGGTGCAGGACTTCCTGTATCTGAAGCACAAGGCTCAATGGTTGTTGATATTGGTGGTGGTACTACAGAAGTTGCTATCATTTCACTTAATGGCGTAGTTTATTCTTCTTCTGTGCGCATTGGTGGCGACAAGTTTGATGAAGCGATCATTAACTATGTACGTCGAAACTTCGGTTCACTAATCGGTGAGGCTACAGCTGAGCGTATTAAACACGAAATAGGCGCAGCTTACCCGGGCGAAGAAGTACGCGAAATTGAAGTTCGCGGACGCAACTTGGCAGAGGGTGTACCACGCGGATTTACGCTTAATTCAAACGAGATACTCGAAGCGCTACAAGAGCCGTTAACCGGTATTGTATCAGCAGTAATGGTAGCACTAGAACAATCCCCGCCAGAGTTAGCGTCAGATATATCTGAGCGCGGTATGGTGTTAACGGGTGGTGGTGCACTACTTAAAGATCTCGACAGATTGCTGATGGAAGAAACAGGTATTCCGGTAGTGATTGCCGATGACCCTCTTACATGTGTAGCACGCGGCGGTGGTAAGGCTTTCGACATGATTGACCTTCACGGCGGCGACTTGTTTAGCTACGAGTAAACAGGTAAGGCAACCTTGAGGTTGCCTTCTTTGTATCATGGATACTATATTCACTCGCGGTCCCTCATTAAATAACCGGCTAGCTCTGGCTTTAGTGCTTTCTGTGCTATTAATTTTTGTCGATCACAAGCTAGAGGGGTTTAAATCTACCCGAGTTTACTTAAATTCTTTCATGAGTCCTATTCAGTACCTGGCCAATTTGCCAGGCGTTATATTGAGCGAGAGCGCCCAACGTCTCGCTTCCAAAGAGCGGTTACTGGAAGAAAACCAAACTATGTCAAATCAGCTGTTGTTGATGAGCCAGAAACTTCAGCAATTTGATGTGCTTGCAAAAGAAAACGAACAGCTTCGCTTACTGTTAGACGCTCCGGTGCGAAAAGAGTCGCGCAAAATGGTAGCTGAACTGATGGCGGTGGATAAAAACCCGTATAGCCAGCAAGTACTCATTAATAAAGGCGCAATCGACGGTGTTTATTTGTCTCAACCCGTTATTGATGACTCAGGAATTGTGGGTCAAATTATGGAAGTGGGCTCCACAAACAGTCGCGTTTTACTTTTAGCCGATGTAACCCATGCTATACCCGTACGCTCGCTGCGAAACGATATTCGCTTTATCGCAACAGGAAGCGGCTCTTTAAACGAGTTATATGTAGAGCATGTGCCGCATAGTGTAGATATTCAAGAGGGCGATGTTCTTATTTCCTCCGGCTTAGGCAGTGTGTTCCCAGAAGGTTATCCCGTCGCCCGGGTGAAACAGGTAGTTCGAGATGAAAGTCGTCCTTTTTCACGAGTTATTGTTACCCCAACTGCAAGTTTAGACAGGCTGCGCCACCTGCTGCTTTTGTGGCATGAAAGTGACGAGTCGCAGGACTCCAAAACCCAGGAGCCTAAAACCCAGGGCCCTAAAACGCTGGACCCAAAAACATTAGACGACGCCACTGAAGAGCAAGCGCCAGAAGATAAAGATTCAAAAGATATAGACCAAGAAGAGTCAGAAAATGCGTAAACGCAACCTCATCATTTGGGGCAGCATCATAATTGCACTGGTATTGCAGATTGTACCCTTACCTATTCAAGCCGATGTATACCGTCCAGACTGGGTGTTGGTAGTATTGGCGTATTGGAGTATGGCACTGCCAAGCAGAGTGAATGTTGGTGTTGCTTTTATTACCGGCGTGGCAATGGATATTTTGGTTGGCACCACACTTGGCATTCACAGTCTTGGCTTAAGCGTTTCAATTTATATTCTTGCGGCAAACTATCAGCGTTTAAGAAATTATTCCGTATGGCAACAGGCCATTATCATTGGCCTCTTATCTTCGCTTTACCACCTGGTTACGTTTTGGGTTCAGCACATTCTCACTGACATTTACTTTCAGATTGATTATTTGTGGCCAGTAATTGCGTCTATGGTGATATGGCCATGGGTCTTTTGGTTGCTGCGCCGCACGCGAAGACAGTTTTCCATTATGTAATAAGGCTTTGTCTGCCGATAATTTTTTATGCCGATAATTGCGCAGAACATCGTTCTTAAAAATACTGCACTTTCGTAAGTGATTAATAAGGTTTTGCCAATGCATTCTCATCTCATTCTTGCCTCTGCATCGCCAAGGCGCACCGCTTTGTTAAATCAAATGAAGGTTGCTCACACTGTCTTGCCAGCTGATATTGATGAAACGCCAAAACCTAACGAATCTCCATACGATTTAGTTGCCAGACTGGCCGGCGAGAAAGCGCAGGCCGTCATGTCTAAAGTAAACGCCAGTTCAGAACCGGCCACTTCTAACGTTGTGTTAGCCAGCGATACGCTTATAGCTTTTAATGGCGCAAGCGTTGGTAAGCCGGTAGATAGAGAAGATGCTATACGCATATTATCTATGCTGTCGGGGCAAACTCACGAAGTGTTAACAGCAATTAGTGCAATGTCTGAATTGAAACAGGTAACGCGGACTGTAACTACATCAGTCACATTCGCAACGCTGACTAAACAGCAAATTATTGCGTACTGGGAAACAGGGGAGCCGCAAGATAAAGCCGGTAGTTATGCTATTCAAGGCATAGGTGGCGAATTCGTCGTTTCTATTAACGGCAGTCCAAGTTCTGTAGTAGGATTACCTCTGTATGAAACCCGTCAATTGCTCAATGAATTTGGAGTTGCGAAGTGAGTGCCGAGCTACTAATTAACGTTACACCCTCTGAGTCACGAGTTGCTCTCATTGAAAATGGTATTTTGCAAGAAATACACGTAGAACGACACACGAAAAAGGGGCTGGTAGGCAATATATACCGTGGCAAAGTGAGTCGAGTATTACCCGGTATGCAGGCGGCATTTGTAGATATTGGACTAGAAAAAGCTGCATTTCTTCATGCCTCAGACATTGTTATTCACAATGAAATAGCCGAAGAGGTTTTGGCAAGTCATATACAAAAACAAGATATTCGAGAGCTTGTAAGAGACGGGCAGGATATTGTTGTTCAAGTGGTTAAAGATCCCATTGGCACCAAAGGAGCCCGCTTAACTACCGATATCACTATTCCCAGTCGTTACCTTGTGTTTATGCCATCTGTTACCCATGTAGGCGTGTCTCAGCGTATTGAAGAAGAAGCCGAGCGCGAGCGACTAAAAACCTTAGTTCAAGAGTTTTGCGATGAAAACGGCGGTTTCATACTGAGAACAGCTGCAGAGGGAGTGGGCAAAAACGAGTTGCAGCAAGATGCAGCGTTTTTACGCAGGCTTTGGGACAAAATTCAGTCTCGTATGAAAAAGCGTAAATCCAATGTGCTTTACGAGGATTTGCCTTTAGCACGACGGGTGCTTCGAGATTTCGTTGGCACTGAGCTTGATAGAATACGCATTGACTCGAAGCTGTCGTTCCAAGAGTTGTTTCAGTTTACCAAAGAATACGTTCCTGAAATGAATGAAAAGCTGGAATATTATACCGGCGATAGGCCTATTTTCGACTTGTATGATGTTGAAAATGAGGCGCAGCGAGCTTTAGAGCGCCGCGTAGATTTAAAGTCGGGTGGTTATTTGATTATCGATCAGACCGAAGCAATGACCACTATAGATATTAATACAGGGGCATTTGTTGGTCATCGCAATTTAGAAGAAACCATCTTTAATACCAACGCAGAGGCCACGCAGGCTATCTCGCGTCAGCTAAGATTACGCAACCTTGGCGGTATGATCCTTATCGACTTCATCGATATGATGGAACCTGATCACAAAAGGCGTGTCTTACACTCATTAGAAGTGGCGACAAGTAAGGATAGAGCCAAGATCAATATTCACGGGTTTACCGCGTTAGGGCTTATTGAAATGACCCGCAAGCGCACCCGCGAAAGTATTGAACATATATTGTGCGGTGAGTGCCCTGTGTGTAAAGGGCGTGGAACCGTTAAAACAATAGAGACTATTTGTTTTGAGATTATGCGTGAAATTGTGCGTGTAAATCGCGCGTATGACGCTGATAAATTTGTAGTTTACGCGTCCCCCAAAGTGGCTGAGGCTCTGATGGGAGAGGAGTCTCATATGTTGGCCGAGTTAGAAGTGTTTGTATCGAAACAAATTAAAGTGCAAACCGAAACATTGTACAACCAGGACAAGTACGACGTCGTTATGATGTAACGCATTAACGTTAAGAAAGGCATAGTGTGACAAAATTTTCGTCGGCAGCTGCGTACTTATTAAAGAAGTTCTGGCTGCTGCTTGCTGTATTACTTGTTCTTTTTGCGCTGATACTGAGCGCTGCAAGGTACGCCTTGCCCCACATTGAACACAATAAGTACCTGCTGGAAGACTACATAAACCAGCAATACGGCGTAAACTTATCCATTGACAGTGTGCATGCTGTTTGGGAGCGAAGCGGCCCGAGCATTGTCTTAAACTCCGTGTCTTTAGCGAAAGATGAGGCGTCTCCTGTTGCCCTCGATATTCGGCAAATTTATGTAGAACTCGATTTTTGGCAATCTCTTCGCCAGCAGCTAATCTCATCCCCTCGATTCGAATTACGAGGTCTGCAGCTTGATATTGATGCAGATCGAGTGTCTGGCAGCAGCAAGAATAATTTTCCTGTTATAACCGCATTAGAACGTCTGTTTTTAGAGCAGTTGCAAAGCTTTTCTTTAGAAGATGGGACTATTTCGCTTACCCGAAATGGCGATACAAACAGCTTTGATGTTACCACTTTATCGTGGAATAACTTTGAAGAACGCCATCAAGGGTTAGGACGCATAAAAGTCGATGGGGTATCAGCAAACTCAGCGTCATTTGTTATCGATATTCAGGGCACGAAAGATGAGTTTGAGGGTGTGTTCTACGCCAAAGCTGAAGACTTAGATATATCTCCATGGGTAAGTGACCTAATCAAAACCAAACGCCCACTGGCACAAAGTAGGGCAAACCTAGAAATATGGACCCACTTTAGTGAAAGTTCGGTTAACTCTGTACAGGCAGAATTGAACAACAGTCTGCTGCAATGGGGCGATGAACAGATTAAAACCGTCACAGGCATTACGGGGGGGAGTCTACAAGCCTTGCCAACAACGGATGGATGGAATATTCGCGTTGACCAACTTAAGCTCAACTCGAGTAATGCGACTCTGACCACTGATGTTATCGGTACTATTTCGAATAACGGCAATGCCGTTTTCAATACGATAAAACCTGTCGAAATTAATCCATTTTTACTTCTGCTTCCGCTCTTTCTTGATGATACCAGTGAAGATGAAATTAGAGCTCTTGATCCCAAGGGCGAGCTGGCTACCTTACAATTACAATGGCAGCACGGGTCGCCCGCACTAGCGGCGAAAGTGCTCGACCTAAAGTGGTCACAAACGGATGCTATTCCTGGGTTGTCGTCTTTAGATGCCGATATATTTTGGTACAAGCACAACGGCGCTGTGTTTTTAGAGTCCAGTGACAGCGAGCTTTCAAGTAAGGGAATTATCAAAAAAGATGTCCATGTAAATAATATTACAGCGGATATCTACGTTTATCCTCTCCAAAGCAATGAGAAAAGCTCCGACAATAGCAGCGAAGAAATCAGTACTCTGCAAGCGCAAAGACAGCGAAAAGCAGAGCCACGTCGATGGGGAATTAGCAGCGACAATATCATAATAGATACAGATAGCGTCTCCTTAACGTCTGCATTCAACTTCGACCTGTCCTCTGGCCATTTGTCTTTGTTCACCGACGTTGACCCACTGCCGCTCTCTGGTGTGAGCGATCTTTTCCCTGCGCCTGTCATGAGCGACAACCTAGACAACTACCTCACCAGAGCGTTTGTCGGTGGAGGTGAGATAGAAGCGGCACGAGTGCTGTGGTTTGGGAAAATTAATGAATACCCGTTCACAGAACAACAGGGAATTTTTCAAGCCTCTGTAGACATCAGTAAGGGTGACTTCCTATTTTCATCGAAATGGCCAGCACTCAGTGAGCTCGATTTATCCCTTCGCTTTATTAATAAAGGCTTATTCATGACAAGCTCTTCTGCAGAGCTTGCGGGTGTAAAAGTGCGTAATATGTCGGCAGCTATTCCCACATTTAAACGGGATGCTGTTCTCACTATTGATGCGGCAGGTGATGGGACAGGGGAGAGTTTAACGAGTCTAATGATGGCATCTTCTATCAAAGACTCGTTAGGAAAAGTATTAGAGCAGGATGTACAGGTTGCCGGGCCACTATCTGCCGATATCCACCTACATATTCCGTTAAACGGTGAGCAAGTGAGAGCTACCGGCACCGCTGCGCTAGCAGAAAATACCGTATACATCCCAAAAACTAACATGCGTTTTGAGCGTACAAAAGGCGACATAGCTTTCGACAACGGCAATATAGATGCAAAAGAACTTTCAGCACAGTTTCTCAATCAAGCGGTGACGATTGATATTCACGGGCAGCAACAAGAAGAATATTTGCTTAATGTGGGCCTAGCGGGGCGTTGGCATGTTCACCCTCTTGCAAACTACGTGAATACTGAGTTGACCGACTACGTGGACGGCGAGACTCAATGGCAAACTAATGTAGATTTGATCCTGGGGAAAGACACTTTTTCTTATACTGCCGATTTAAATGCTGACTTAACGGCAACTCAAAGTGTGTTACCTGAACCTTTCAACACAGCCGCTGGAACAAGTCTCCCGCTAAATATTCAAAGCAGTGGCAACCTTACGGCGTCAAACGTTAACGCAACATTGGGGGAAGACATTCGTTTTACCGGTACGTTACCACATAAAGAAATGCAGTTTTCTCGCGCTCACTTAGCGCTTGGTGAGAGTGATATAGCCAACATCGGAACCGGCTTTAGTATTGCTGCAAACCTTGATAACGCCAATGTAAAAGAGTGGTTTACAACTATCTCAATGTTGACTTCGGGCAATCAGCAGCAAGCCAGTAGCAGTGAGGAACTCTCATCTAGCAAAGCCGCGAACGCTTCTTCATCCTCTTCTGAGCCTACTAGAAACGGACTATTTGGTACGCCTTCACGCATTTTTGCCAAAGCAAGTGAGTTAACGTTTGCTGGGCATGCCATTAACGACGTTCAAATAAATGCACAGGAGCGCAACAACAATTGGCTGCTCGATATTGGCTCGGCCGCAGCGAGGGGAACCATACTCGTTAATGGCAATTTAGCGCAGCAGGGCATAGAGATAAACGCAGACTATCTAAATTTAATAAAGCCTGAGGCCTTAGAGCTAGAAGTAAACGAGACCAACATTAATGCACTCGCCGATTTTAATGCCAAACAGTCTGACGATCCGTTTGAACTTGATCCTCGTTCTCTTCCTCCAGTGTATTTTCGCTGCGAAAGCTGCATATTCCACGGTATTGATTTAGGGAATATTACCCTAGATATCGTAAAAACAGACAGTGGGCTTAATGCGAGGCAGCTTGTCATCCGCTCTCCCGAGGCAACCATTACGGCAAAGGCTGATTGGGAATACAAAGACGGCGCGTCAATAAGTCGTATCGAAGGAAATCTTTTGGCACCAGATGTAGGGCAAATGCTTAAAGAGTACAAAATCGAGTCGGGTATTAAAGACTCCGAAGCCGATGTCGCATTTAGTATTCAATGGCCAAACTCTCCCATGGACTTACAGCTCAATAAACTTCAGGGAGACGTTGAGTGGTCATTGTCAGATGGGTATCTTACCGAATTAAGCGATCAAGGCTCGCGCATCTTCACACTGTTTAGTTTAAATTCATTAGTGAGAAAATTAAGCTTAGACTTTAGGGACGTATTTGCGAAAGGCTTCTTTTATGATGATATGGGAGGCACGCTAACTATTGTCGATGGCAAAGCGTATACCGATGACACTGAAATAGACGGAGGCGCTGGCGAGATAGAAATAATGGGGTTTACAGACTTAGGCACAGGAGACCTTAACTACAATGTATCCTTTGCTCCTAATGTGACAGGCAACTTACCATTTTTGGTGTACTTTTTAGCTACTCCGCCTACCGCTCTTGCCGCCATAGCTATAGATCAGGTTTTGACATCGGCAAAGGTTATTTCAAATGTAAATTACCGTGTTTCAGGCACTATAAGCGAACCACAGTTTGAAGAGGTTGAACGAAACAGCAAAGATATTAGCCTACCTGCGCAAAACGTTCCCGTGCAAAAAGATCCTCTCGATAGGCCGCTTACAGAAGACGATGTCCGCAGGATAAAAATGGAGGTTATTGATGGTTAATTTAGTCGCACTACAAATGACATCTACCCCCGATGTTAATGAAAATTTAGCCGCAGTCTCTGACGCAATGGCAGACGCTAGCATCGCACCAGATAGCCTTGTTGTGTTGCCAGAATGTTTTGCTTGTTTTGGTGGGAAAGATAAAGGCCAGCTTGCTATTGCCGAAGAAAAGGGTAAAGGGCCAATTCAAGCCCACCTCTCGCAATTAGCGAAAGACTATCAATGCTACATCATTTCCGGCACTTTCCCTTTACAGACAGAAAGCGCTGATATGTTTTCTGCAGCATGCATGTTGTTTGCTCCGAATGGAGAGTGTTTGGCCGACTATCGCAAAATTCATATGTTCGATGTCTCGGTAAACGATGCAACAGGAAGCTACAAAGAGTCACGCTTTACACAAGCGGGAAACGAGGTGATAACGGTTAGTACACCAATTGGCAACATTGGCCTTGCGGTATGTTATGATATTCGCTTTCCAGGGTTATTTACCGCAATGGGCGATATTGATGTATTGGTATTGCCCGCAGCGTTTACGCAAAAAACTGGTGAAGCCCACTGGCATGCACTGTTAAAGGCCAGAGCTATTGAAAAGCAATGCTTTGTAGTCGCCGCAGGGCAAACAGGCACACATGCCAATGGGCGTGAAACCTTTGGCCACAGCATTGTTATCTCTCCTTGGGGAGAAACATTGGCAGAGCTAGCCACAGAGAAAGGCGTAGTAAAAGCCAGCGTAGATATTGCGCAACGAGAAACCATCAAACAAAATATGCCCGTTGCCGAACACAACCGATTCAGGAGTCACTTTGTCTAAATCTGTAGAGCGCCATTTATTATCAGACTCAGGGCTTGATATTGCTAGGCTTGAGAGTGCATTAGCCACAATCCATCGTCACGACACCGACTATGCCGACTTATATTTTCAGTCTAGTCAGCATGAAAGCTGGGTGCTTGAAGATGGCATTATCAAAGAAGGCAGTTACAACATTGAGCGCGGTGTTGGCGTAAGGGCTATAAGCGGTGAGAAAACCGGTTTTGCCTATTCTGATGAAATCAGCGAGGAAGCACTATTAAAAGCGTGTAAAGCGGCCCGCGGAATTGCCCCAAGTGGCGGTACTCAGAAGGTGTCTGCGCTGGGCGAAAAAGCCCTAAACCCGCGCTACAGCGATAACAATCCGATCCTTGCTATGCAAGACGCAGAAAAAATATCTCTTCTTCGTTCAGTAGACGCATACATCCGCAAGCAAGAGCCATCTGTTAATCAGGTGGTGGTGAGTATCAGCGGTGTGTACGAAGAAATATTGGTTGCTGGAAGCGACGGTACTCTTGCAACGGATATACGCCCTTTGGTAAGGCTAAATTGCTCTGTATTGTTAGAAAGCGGAGATCGCCGAGAGCGTGGTTCCGCTGGCGCGGGCGGCCGTTATGCCTATGCATTTTTTCAATCAGACGACAACGGTAAGCCTTTGTATGAAACGCTTGCCGACGACGCCTTGCACATGGCCCGAGTAAATATGCAAGCTGTAGCGGCGCCTGCTGGAGCTATGCCAGTAGTTCTTGGTAACGGCTGGCCCGGTGTACTGCTGCACGAGGCTGTGGGACATGGCTTAGAGGGTGACTTCAACCGCAAAGGTGCTTCTACTTTTAGTGGCCGTATAGGCGAGCGTGTTGCCGCAAAAGGTGTGACCGTTGTAGATGACGGTACCTTAAGTGATCGCCGTGGCTCGCTATCGGTAGACGATGAGGGCACGGCTACTCAGCATAACGTGTTAATTGAAGACGGTATTTTAAAAGGCTATATGCAAGACAAGCATAACGCGAAATTAATGGGCGTAGCACCTACTGGCAATGGCAGAAGAGAGTCTTATGCGCATTTGCCTATGCCAAGAATGACAAATACTTACATGCTTGAAGGGCAACACGATCCGCAAGAAATTATAGCTTCTATTGAAAGGGGCATTTATGCGCCTAACTTTGCGGGTGGTCAAGTAGACATTACTTCGGGTAAATTTGTGTTCTCTAGTGCCGAAGCTTATCTCATTGAAAATGGCAAGATTACAGCGCCTGTGAAAGGGGCAACCCTTATCGGCAACGGGCCAGAGGTTATGCAAAAGATATCAATGATTGGCAACGATGTCGCCTTAGATAAAGGCATTGGTGTGTGTGGTAAAGACGGTCAGAGTGTGCCGGTTGGTGTGGGTCAACCAACGCTTAAAATTGATGAGCTCACCGTGGGCGGAACAGCTTAGCTGTAAAATTTATATAAGATTCAATCGAATAAACGCAAAAAGGCTGGTCACTTCATGGTACCAGCCTTTTTTAGTAGCCTGTCTTATGTGAAAGTTCAGCCTTTTCAAGGCTACAAGCTCGCTGATGAAGCGGCTCTAGCTGTTTTGAACGATGTCCTTGATGTACTGAAAAAGCTCTCTAAATGCTTTAGGTGGCCCGTTCTTCTCTCGCTCTTTTTTAACCTGGCGACTGAGTTGACGCAATTTTTGTCTATCAAAATCAGGGTATTCTTCGATTAAGCGCTGAATTGCAGGGTCACCCTCTTCAATCACCGCTTCTCTCGCCAGTTCTAATTTATGAAAAGCTGCATTACTCGCCTGATGCTGGTGAGCTATTTTCGCTAGCGCTTCTTCAATATCGGCAGTATCTCGTTGGCGAAGTAGCTTTCCAATAAACTGCAATTGCCGGCGATAACCGTCTTTTTTCTTGTTAACAATGCGGGCTACTGCCACTGCATCTGCCAACTCTTCGTCCATGGGGATTGTTGCCACATGGGCATCGGTCAACCCTACAATGGTTTCGCCTAGTTTCTGGTGTTCTTTGGCCTGACGCTTAAGTTCGGTTTTACTTATAAAATCTTCGTCTTCAGACATTCCTGCCTTAGCACCGTCAAAGTTAGGATCTTGTGGAGAATTATGTTTCTGATCACTCATTTCAAACTCATTAGTGTTACACTTTAGCCAAATTGTAACTATCACAGTCGAATATAGACAGCGAAACTTACTATGCAAATTGAGCAACAGCTATCAGAAATTCAGAATGTCGTTGATGATGTACTGAAAATGGCCTTATCAAAAGGCGCAACACAAGCCGAAGCAAGCATGTCTAAGGTACAGGGTATTGCTGTATCTTCGCGTATGCAAGAAGTTGAAAACGTTGAGTTTACCAACGATGGCGGTTTAGGTATTAGCGTTTACGTAGGCAAACGGAAAGGAAGTGCTTCTACGGCAGATTTGAGCAAAGCAGCGCTATCTTTGGCGGTGGAAAAAGCAGTAGATATTGCACGTTACACCAGTGAGGATCCGTGCACAGGCCTTGCCGATGCAGAGCTTATCGCCACAGAGTTTCCCGATTTAGAGCTCTATCACCCGCAAGAGCTAGATACCGAGAAAGCGATAAAAACCACCATAGAAACTGAAGCGGCGGCGATGAATTACGACTCTCGCATAACTAATTCAGATGGCGCGTCTTATAACGCTAATTTGGGGATGCGCGTTTACGGCAATACGCACGGGATCAATGCGGGCTATCCAAGCAGCCGGTACAGCCTAAGTTGCATGGTGATAGGTTCTCAAGAAAACGACATGCAGCGAGATTATGCTTACACTGTAAACAGACAAGCCGATTTACTGAAATCTGCGACCTTTGTGGGTGAGGAAGCTGCGAAGGCTACCGTTGAACGCCTTGGCGCTCGAAAAATTAATACTGCCAATGTGCCTGTATTGTTTCACAAAGATCTCGCTTCCAGTTTGTTTGGTCATTATGTTGGCGCAATCAGCGGCGGCAGTTTGTATAGACGCTCGTCTTTTTTACTCGACAGCTTAGGTAAGCAAGTCTTTCCAGAGTGGCTAAATATTGAAGAGCGCCCCCTTATCAAGTCTGGATTAGCGAGTTCGAGCTTTGACAATGAAGGTGTTTCTTGTTCAGACATGACCATTGTGGATAGCGGTCAATTAGCTACCTATCTATATACTACGTACTCTGCACGTAAACTTAACACCGTGTCTAATGGACATGCTGGTGGCATTCACAACTGGTTAGTGGGCGATACAGGTCATAGTGACGCCGATCTATTAAAAGAGATGGGCACTGGATTATTCGTTACTGAACTTATGGGTCAGGGCGTTAATATTGTTACTGGCGATTACTCTCGCGGCGCGGCAGGCTTTTGGGTAGAAAACGGTATTATCCAATATCCAGTGCATGAGATAACGATTGCTGGCGACTTACGCGACATGTTCCGTAATATCGTTGCTATTGGCAAAGACAAAGATGTGAGAGGCAGTGTTCAAACTGGCTCTGTTCTTGTCAACGAAATGAAAATAGCCGGAAACTAATGCAACGCTTCTTGCATAAGCAGCGAATAAGCAGAGAATTTGCAGGTAAGTAGCAAGAAATCAGAGTCTGTTAATACAGCATATGATTCGTTGCTATGTCTTTTCTTTGACCTCCGCCTCGCGAAATTCACGGGGCGGTTTACCCACCGATTTTTTAAACCTCTTTGAAAATGTGAATACGTTAGCATACCCCACGTAGTGGGCGATGTATGAAATTGGCCACTGCGTATTGAGCAGCAAATTGCGCGCGCGCTGCATGCGCAGGTGAATAACCTGCTGCATAGGGCTTCTTTGATAATACTTTAAGCATAAACGGTGTAAGTGAGGAGCAGAGTAATGGGCTTTCTTGCTTAACTGAGAAACGTCCCACTGATACTGCAATTGATTATCTACCGCGGCAAAAAGCGATGTCAGTCTAGTGGCGTGACGATCTGTGCTGTGGGTGACATCACGGTTTATTAGTTGGTGTAAATGTCTGCCTATTATGTGTATTGCTGCCTCTCGGTTTTCTGCATCCGCCTCTAAATAAAGCAACTCCATGGCATGATGAACGCCAGATAAGTTCACATTCTCCATTATCTCAGGCCTGTGCTTGGGAAGCGCATCCCACTGAGGGGTATCTGACAGATTAAGCCAAATTATGTCCCACGCTTCGCTGGCAATGGTCACTTCGAAGCTCTGGTAAGCCGGTAGCGCAATAAGTTGACCGCTAGAAATGGTAAAAGATCCAAACGGCGTACGAAAGTGGCCTTGTCCCGACAGTGAATAAAATAGAGTGTGGTTAGGCGGCGATACTCTGCCAACTGTATAGTTACCTGATAAGTTTGAACAACCTGCAAGCTCAATATCTAACTCGGCGATTTCTGGCGCATTACTGCCATCTATAAAACGTTCGTAGCACTGTTGGCCTATATCAATAATATCTGAGAAAGCAGGCTGCATAATTTTTAAATGAGAGTTTTGGATAAAAGAAGGAGAGGTTTAAGCATAAAGTATTTATTCAATATTAGCTATGCTTTGACCATATTGAGATTAGATACAATCCCTGAAACAACTCGGTTAAAGCCAACGTAAGCTTAAAAATAGGAGCCATTGATGGCCAACGTCGAACAGATTATTTCGCAAAAAGACTGGCAGAACCCACTTGTGTACCAGCGTAATCGAGTAAACGCACACGCACCACATAACGGTTTTATTACGCAAGAAGATGCACTAAACAACCGAAACGCCAGTAAAATGAGCTTAAATGGGCAATGGATGTTTCGTCTATATCCTTCGCCCGATGCGGTAGCTAATGAGTTCATTGCAGACGTGTTGCCCGAAACGGATGTAAAACACTGGCAAGCAATAGAGGTGCCCTCTAATTGGCAAATGAAAGGGTTCGATAAACCCATTTACTGCAATGTGAAATATCCTTTTGCGGTAAGTCCTCCCAATGTACCAGAGGACAATCCAACAGGGTGCTATCGAACCACGTTTACTATGAAGGAATCTGCGCTGTCAAAGCGTAACCATATAGTATTTGAAGGGGTAAATAGCGCATTTCATCTTTGGTGTAACGGTGTTTACGTTGGATACTCTCAAGACAGTCGTCTACCCGCCGAGTTTGATATCTCTTCATTTTTAACCGTTGGTGAAAACCGTCTATCGGTTATGGTGTTCAGGTGGTCAGATGGCAGTTATTTAGAAGACCAAGACATGTGGTGGTTAAGCGGCATTTTCCGAGACGTAAGTGTTATCACCAAACCTACGTATCATATCCAAGATGTATTCGTTACGCCTTCCTTAGACGCCTGCTACCGAGATGCCACGCTTTCTGTTCGCACGGCAGTAAATGCACCTAATAAGTATAAAGTAGGTGTGCAATTATTTGACAAAGAAACCGCTGTTACAGAACGTGTGGTTGACGGTACAAACAATAAACGTATTGATGAGAAAGGAGGCTGGGACGACGTTGTCTTTCAAACTCTTGATATTAAAGAGCCAAAACATTGGACTGCGGAAACCCCCAACCTATATCGCTTAGTAGTAACGCTCATTGACGAAGGCGGACAAATCGTTGATGTGGAGGCTTACGATGTTGGCTTTCGCAACATTGAAATGAAATCAGGGCAGTTATGCATAAACGGTAAACCTCTATTAGTTCGCGGCGTGAACAGGCATGAGCATCACGAGAGTAAAGGCCATGCAATTAATGAGGCCGATATGCTTGAGGATATTAAGCTCTTAAAGCAAAACAACTTTAATGCGGTTCGAACGGCTCATTATCCCAACCATCCACGATGGTATGAACTGTGTGATGAATACGGATTGTACGTAGTTGACGAAGCAAATATTGAAACCCATGGCATGTTTCCTATGGGGCGACTATCTCGCGACCCTCTGTGGGCAGGATCTTACATGGCGAGGTTCACTCAAATGGTTGAACGAGATAAAAACCACCCGTCTATTATAATTTGGTCGTTGGGCAATGAATGTGGGCACGGCCCAACCCACGATGCCATGTATGGTTGGGCTAAGTCTTTTGACCCCTCGCGGCCGGTGCAGTATGAAGGCGGTGGCGCAAATACTTCGGCCACAGATATTTTGGCCCCCATGTACGCACGAGTTGACACAGATGTTGAAGACGATGCGGTACCAAAGTGGGCAATTAAAAAGTGGCTTTCTATGCCCAATGAGACCCGACCCGTTATTTTGTGTGAGTACGCTCATGCAATGGGAAATAGCCTTGGGAGTTTTGATGAGTACTGGAAAGCGTTTAAAGCCTACCCGCGCTTGCAAGGTGGCTTCATTTGGGATTGGGTAGACCAAGGTTTAAAGAAGTACACGGAGAATGGCACGCCCTATTGGGGATACGGTGGTGACTTTGGTGACACTTATAATGACAGACAGTTTTGTATTAACGGTCTCTTATTCCCCGACCGAACGCCTCATCCAGCATTATTCGAGGCCAAATACTGCCAACAGCATTTAAGTTTTGCTTTAGCTGACGAAGGTGGTGTATTTACCCTTACGATTTTTAGCGATTATTTGTTCCGCAGTACCGACAATGAAATACTGCAATGGAAAGTACTCGAAGATGGTGAATGTATTTTTCAGGGCGAAACCCTCCTAGCTGTTAAACCGCAAGATAGCCAAAACATAGCGTTATCACCAGAGATAACGTATAAACCTGGAGCGGTATATCACTTAAATCTCGATGTTGTGGTAGCTAACGATAGCGCTTGGGCCCCAGCTGGACACATTCTTGATACAGAGCAGTTAACGCTTAAAAACAGAGTAGGCATAGCCTCGTATAATCTCACTGGCGAGATGATTGGCCAGCCGGCTGGAAACGTTATTAATAGTAGTGAGCTTGAAAAGAGCAGCGCTGTTTCAAAGAATATTGAAGTAAACAGAAGTGAAGCGTTATTAACTGCCAAGCTTGGATCTAACGTCCTTTCATTCTGCCTCGAAAGCGGTTTACTCCTATCCTGGTTAGTAAGCGATAAAGAGCTTTTATCCGCACCATTAGAAGACAACTTTTTCCGGGCGCCGCTCGATAATGATATTGGTATAAGTGAAGTTGATAATCCAGATCCAAATGCATGGGAGTCTAGATGGCGTCGAGCTGGCTTAGGTGTATGGCAACGCCAGTGCAAAGATATTGCCATTCAGCAGAGCGACAGCGATCTTCGGGTGATAGCTTTATTTGAATATACGTATGACGGCGCAGTTCAGGCAGTAACAAAGTGGACTTACACCCTTGCACTTGATTCAACATTGACCACAAATGTTGAAGTGCTTGTATCGGATATGGTGCCACCATTGCCGAGAGTTGGCGTGCAGTTCGCTGTACCTTTGGGTGTTAAAGGCAACACCGTTAGTGACGGAAGCGATACTGCCCCGCGCGGTGATACGATAACCTATACAGGTCTTGGGCCATTTGAAAACTACCCAGACAGACAAGCCGCCGCAAGATTTGGGCGTTATGAAATGGCTGTTTCAGATATGCATACCGACTATATTTTCCCAACTGACAATGGGCTACGAAGTTATTGCTCTATGCTAAAGGTGGGTAGTGTAAAAGTGTGTGGAGATTTTCACTTCGCGGTGAGTGCCTATGGGCAGTCGCAGCTAGATGTGGCTAAGCATACTTGTGACCTTGTTAAACAAGATTGTACCTTTGTTTACATCGATCACGCACATATGGGTGTGGGGGGCGACGACTCATGGAGTCCGAGTACGCACAAAGCGTTTCTTCTTGAGAAAAAGCGCTACGCCTATTCCTTTACTCTCACTGGCGGCTGATAAGCTTGCCATACATCAAACAGCAAAAAGCCGCTCAATAGCGGCTTTTTCAATACGACAATAAACCTACTGGCTTACTCGCAATTATTTAGGCAAGTGCAGTTTTTAGCTGTCTACCTGACCACAAAAGCGATAGCCTTCACCGTGGATAGTCACAATCAACTCTTCTTCTGAAGGGTGAGATTCGAAGTGCTTACGAATACGACGAATAGTTACGTCTACAGTACGGTCGTTAGGACGCAGTTCACGACCTGTCTCTTATACACATCTGACGCTGCCGACGATATGCAGTG